>ERZ791922.88-NODE-88-length-84583-cov-3.083724_pt1 | contig 84583 bp, 83 predicted proteins | sample MGYA00510134_ERZ791922 | MGnify/ENA primary metagenome ERZ791922 (study PRJEB30046, sample SAMN00792101) | human gut metagenome | study: EMG produced TPA metagenomics assembly of the A metagenome-wide association study of gut microbiota in type 2... | reverse complement strand
TACTAGGGCGGATTGGGGACTTGCACCCGTTAGAAACGTGCGCCGCAAGGCGCACCTCAAAAAGGCAGTAAACCTCTTTCAAGTTTTGAGGTTATACTGCCTTTTCATTTCCTGCACGATACTTATTCAATCACATGCAGCCATCCCTTTGGCGCTTCAATCTGCCCCATCTGGATTCCGGTCAATGTTTCATACAATTTCTGTGTAATCGGTCCCATCTTTTCCATACCGCTCGGGAAACAGATTTCCTTTCCATGATCCACTACCTTTCCAACCGGAGAAATCACCGCTGCTGTTCCACACAAACCACACTCTGCAAAATCCTTTACTTCATCCATGTAGACATCACGTTCTTCCACTTCCAGTCCCAAATAATGCTCTGCAACATACATCAGAGAACGCCGGGTAATGGATGGAAGAATTGTATCTGAATGAGGAGTTACAACCTTATTATCCTTTGTTACAAAAATAAAGTTTGCCCCTCCGGTTTCTTCTACTTTTGTTCTGGTAGCAGAATCCAAATACATATTTTCATCAAATCCATTTGCATGTGCTGTAACAATCGCATGTAGACTCATCGCGTAATTGAGTCCAGCTTTAATATGTCCGGTTCCATGCGGTGCAGCCCGGTCAAAATCAGATACGCAAATTGTCAGTGGTTTTACTCCACCTTTAAAATACGGTCCTACCGGTGTCGTAAATACGCGGAACTGATACTCATCCGCCGGTTTTACCCCAATCACCGGATTAATTCCGAACATATACGGACGTACATATAAAGTTGCACCAGAACCATATGGAGGAACATACGCTACGTTCGCACGAATTGTCTCTTCCACAGCCTTCACAAAACGATCTGCCGGAAAGACCGGCATCTCCAAACGTCTTGCAGAATCTTCCATACGTGCCCCGTTCAAATCCGGACGAAAAGTAACAATCCTTCCATCTACTGTTGTATATGCTTTCATTCCTTCAAAAACAGTCTGTGCATACTGAAGAACTCCGGCGCACTCATTCATTGTAATATTTGCATCTGCTGTCAGACCGCCTTCGTCCCACTTTCCATCTTTATAATTCGCTACATATCTGGAGTCTGTCTGAATATACCCAAATCCCAGATTTTCCCAGTCTATATTCTTTTTCTCCATTTCCATCTCCTCCATTCCAGTAAAGAAACATATATCATTATTCACGTTATCGCTTTAATTCATGAATGTATTTTGAACTGTACTCATTATAATACTGCTTTTTTCAAAAATCAAGAGCGCACTCTGTTTTTTTGTCAAAAAGAAGTATGTCGAAATCTATCGTTCCATCATACTGATAGATTCTATTCCAACGCTACCGCCTCGCACCACTTCAATATTTTTAAATTCTTCCTTCATCAATTTCACAACAGCGTCATTCTTTGTAGCTGTCTGTACAAATTCCAAAAGCACACTGTCCCTTCCATAGTCTATTACCCTTGCCTTAAAGGTCTCTGCAATCTGAAACAGTTCCGTCTTCTCTTCTAAGGAACATTTCTGCACTTTTACATAAAGAATCTCTTTCATCCGAACAAACACATTCGTAAAATCAATTACCTTGATGACTTCTACCATACGGTTTAACTGCTTTTTAATCTGTTCAAACGTTTCATCATCACTGACTGTTGCAATCGTCATACGGGATACCGTCGGGTCTTCTGTTGTTCCTACTGTCAAACTGTCCAAATTATAGCACTTGCCGGAAAAAAGCCCGGAAATTTTAGAAAGAACACCCACCTGGTTTTCTACATATAAAGAAATCCATCTCTTTTTCATATTATTATCCATACATTTTCCCTCCTTTAACAATCCAAGATCATCTGCTCTAACGTACCGCCAGGCTGGATCATTGGATAAACCATTTCTTCCGGATCAATGATAAATTCGATCAAAGTCGGAACTGTTGTATTTTTCTTTGCCTCTTCAAAGGCTGCTGAAATCTCTTCCCGCTTTGTAACACGAATACCTTTTGCACCGTAACTTTCCGCCAGTTTTATAAAATCCGGGGTATACTCCGGCATCTCTTCGCCATTGGTTCTTCGAAACAAAGCTCCGGAACGCAAATTCGTCATTCCATAACGCTTTCCATAAAATAATTTCTGCCACTGTCGAACCATTCCAAGATAAGTATTATTAAATACACACAAAATCAAAGGAAGTTCTTCCAAAACCGCTGTTGCAAACTCCTGAATGTTCATCTGCATGCCGCCATCCCCAGAAATTGCAATGACCGGTGTATCCGGATTTCCCAGCTTTGCTCCGATTGCACCTGGAAAACCATATCCCATCGTCCCCAACCCTCCGGACATAATGATCTTCTTTTTCGCGGTAATCTCTGTATACTGTGCAGCAAACATCTGATGCTGTCCCACATCTGTAACTACAATTGCCTCCTCAAACTGGCGGTTTATTTCGTCTATAATATCCTTTGGTCCCATTGTCGCGTGTTTCTTCATATCCAACGGATGCTCTAATTTCCATTCAGAGATCTTTGCCAGCCATTTCTCTGTCATACATGGTTCTACATATTCATTCATCTTCGTGATTGCCGCCTTTGCATCAGCAACAATCGGCACATCTACGTGAATATTTCTAGAAATAGATGCCGTATCGATGTCAATATGAATAATCTGTGCCTTTGGGGCAAATGCATGCAGTTTTCCGGTAATTCTATCGTTAAATCTTGTTCCGATGGAAAACAGAACATCACATTCACTGACTGCCATGTTTGCTGCATAAGCTCCATGCATTCCAAGATTGCCGATAAACAGCGGATGGTTGGTTGGAATTGCCCCTCGTCCCATGATTGTCGTTACAACAGGCACCTTCGTTTTCTCTACTACCTCCGTAAACACTGTATTAGCTCCGGCAATATTAACACCGCCACCTGCAAGAAACAAAGGTCTCTTCGCTTTATGGAGCATCTTCAGTGCTCGTTTTAACTGTCCGATATGAACACTTGTATTCGGCTTATACCCACGTATATTTACCTCTTTTGGATATTCTGCATTTCCCAACTCTGCCATCACATCTTTTGGAAGATCGATCAACACCGGCCCTGGTTTTCCCGTACGCGCAATATAAAATGCCTCTTTGATGATTCGCCCCAGATCCTCTCGTTTTTTCACTGTCACACCATATTTGGTAATACTTCTTGTAATCCCCACAATATCTACTTCCTGAAAGGCATCATTTCCAATCAAATGACGCGCCACCTGACCAGTAAAGCACACAAGCGGTACACTATCATAATTGGCCGTAGCTAATCCTGTCACCAGATTGGTCGCTCCAGGACCGCTTGTCACAAGACACACTCCCACCTTCCCAGTCGTTCTTGCATAGGCATCTGCTTCATGTACCAACGCCTGTTCATGTCTCGGAAGAATCACGCGAATCTCATCCTGCTTATACAATTCATCACTGATATCAATTGTACATGCTCCAGGATATCCGAAGATTGTATCTACGCCTTCTTCTTTTAACGCTTTTACCAATAACTTATTTCCTGAAATCTGTCTCATATACCGTCCTCCTCTTATTTTTCAACCTCTACAAATGGGATTTTATTACATAGTTCCTAAGCTTTTTAAGTAATAAAAAACACCCCGAGTCTGTATAAAACTCAGGGCGAATACTGATCCGCGGTACCACCTAAATTCAGAGAAATCCTCTGCACTCTGCCGGTACAGGAAATATCTGCCTATACCGCTTCCCGATAACGTAGGAAATACGTTGAAGTTTACTGAGGTATCTCATATCTGTAATACCTGTTCAATCCACTGCTCAAAGGCTACTTCCATAATTCCTTCTCGAAGGTTCACACCAGCCACCTACTCTCTTTGCTTCCGAAGATTATGTACTCCTCCTTATCACTGCATTTTTTATATAGGTTGTACTTATCAATAAAAGATTATATTTATTATACTGTGTGATTTTCACTTTGTCAACGTTGTTTTCTTGATGTTTTTTAACATTACAGATTTATATGGGCTTTTCTTTTCCCCTTTTCAGCTTTGATGATACAAATCAAAGCCCCGCAGCCCCTAACAGATACACTGCTAGATAATACAAAATCATCAGAATCGCTCCACTGCATCGTGTTCTGGAACGATGTATAAATGTCCATCCGATAATCCCATCTGAAATTACAAAGCATAAACTTCCCACTGCTCTCGCCCAGCTCCACATCGTTCCTGCTGTAATCGCTGCTCCCCATGCAGCTGCACTCATCATGCAAAGAAGTGCTGCATAGATTAAGCCCGGCATTTTCAACTGTTTCAGCCTTCCGAAATATGGATGAAAGACAAAGAACGCAATCCCATACAAAAGTACGAAAATGAGTACTGACGCACCTGCGGAAATTCCCTGTAAGCCAATTCCTGCAATCATCCACACGTGCCCAACCCCAAAACAAAGGATTCCCCATATAAATTTTATTTCCAACAAAATATCTGCACACGCATAAAGAAAGATTCCAACTGCTACAAACCATACCGAAACTGTTTTTTCCTGCAATGCCGCAATCACTGCCAACATATCTGCTGCCAGCGTTGCCGCTGCTTTAAACGCAAGCACCTTCCTTTTATTTCTTTCCCTGCCTGCTACATAGATACTTCCTAAAACCATCATCAGAACCGCTGTTATAATTAACAACGTTGTATCCATAACACTTGTTTTCTCCCTTCCCAGTATTTAGCACTTCTCATATTTTGTGAACGCATATTCCAGATCAAAGCATGTCTGTTCTTCACTTTCTTCCGTCATCTGCCAATCTTCCATTTCATCCAGATTCGGGAAATACGTATCGGCCTCATAAGAGTGATCTATCTTCGTAATATATGCAGTATCACAAAAAGGTATCATCATGCGATAAATACTTTCGCCTCCAATGATATAGATTTCTTCAGAATCATAGTTTTTTAATTCTTCTAAAAGTTCCTCTTGCGTGTGAACAACGATTGCATCCTTTACTTGATAACTCCTGTTTGCTGTAAGCACAATATTCGTTCTGTTCTTCAATGGCAGACCGTTCGGAAAACTTTCCAATGTCTTTCTGCCCATAACGACTACATGACCATTGGTCTTCTCCCGAAAAAACTTCATATCTGCCGGAATGCTGGTCAGTAGGCGATTTTTATTACCGATTGCCCAATTTTTGTCTACTGCTGCAATTGCTTTCATCTCATCTACCTCCTCTATACTGCAATTGGAATATTTTTAATCTGCGGATGTGTCTCATAATTTTCCAGCCGCACATCATCCGGTGTAAACTGATAAAAATCTTTAATCTCTGGATTCAGCCAAAAAGTCGGCGCCGGAAGAGGCTCTCTGGAAATCAATTCTTTGATCAGAGGAATATGACGGTCATATATATGAGCATCTGCAATTACGTGCACAAACTCTCCCACTTTCATATCACATACCTGAGCCAGCATATGCAAAAGAACTGCATATTGACATACATTCCAGTTGTTTGCCGCCAGTACATCTTGAGAACGCTGATTCAAAATCCCATTCAAAGTCAGCTTATCACTATCTGCTTCCTTGGTCACATTGAACGTCATACTATATGCACAAGGGTACAGATTCATCTCATGCAGATCCTGATGCACATAAATATTTGTCATAATTCTCCGGCTGTACGGATTATTTTTCAAATCATAGATTACTCTGTCTACTTGATCCATCAGCCCTTCTTTATACTGATGTTTCACCTGCATCTGATACCCGTATGCTTTTCCGATAGAACCATCCTCATCTGCCCAGCTATCCCAGATATGACTGTTTAATTCATGAATATTGTTGGATTTTTTCTGCCAGATCCATAACAGCTCATCTGTACAACTCTTAATTCCGGTGCGACGAAGTGTAAGCACCGGAAACTCTCTGGAAAGATCATACCGGTTTACTACTCCAAATTTCTTGATCGTGTATGCCGGCGCACCGTCTTCCCACACCGGACGAACCTTTTCTCCCTCTGTACTCGTTCCATTTTCAATAATATCTTTGCACATATCTATAAATACTTTATCTGCGTAACTCACCTCTGCTGCCTCCTTCTTTTTCTGTTCTTTACGGTTCCGAAATATTATACAATACTTTTTCAAGACCTCTGCTCAAAGCCTCTACTTCTTTTTTCGTCAGACCAATTGTCAATCGTTTGTCCAGCTTTCTCCGGTCTGCATCCATCTTTCTCTGAATGTCATATGCCTTTTCGGTCAGATAAATATTTTTCTTCCGTTTATCCGCCGCATTCGGCACACTGAGAATAAATCCCTTTTCCTCCATACGCTTTAAAATCCCTGTAACAGTAGGATTCTTCAGACTCAGATTTTTCTCAACATCCCGCTGATTTACCTCTTCCTTATTCGTATGAAATAAATAGTCCAGCACTGCACATTGGGAAGATGTAATCCCAAGCTTTTTCAACCGTTCATTCAATTCTTTTTCATAAATGTTATTGATCTGTTTGACAGTGAAACCTATTTGATTTCCTCGCTTTTCCACATAACCACCCGGCTTTCATTCCTACTTTCATTTCATCAATACTCTCGAATCATGCTGCTGATTTCAATAATATCTTCCATGTCTTTCAAAACTTGCAGTGCATTTTTCAAATGTTTCTCTTTTACCTTATCTGTTACGATTACCAGCTCTGCATTTTCTGATTGTGCATTTTTCTGCACAACCCGCGCAATACTTACTTTATGATTACCAAATACCTGTGCAATCTGTGCCAATACACCCGGTTTATTATGCACCTGCATCCGCAGGAAGAATTTATTCTTCACTTCATCAAATGATTTTACCGGAATCTGATTGTAGCAGGTACAACTGATTCGTCCATTACAGCCATATTTTAGATTTCGGGCAACATCAATGACATCACCCATGATTGCACTTGCAGTCGGAAGTTCTCCGGCTCCACGTCCATAAAACATAGCGTCATCTACCGCATCTCCATGCACAAAGACCGCGTTAAAAGAATCTCGGACTGCTGCCAGTGGATGTTCTTTATTCAGCATCATCGGATAAACGCCGGCCTCAATCCCCTGCTCCGTATTGCGTGCAACTCCTAACAGCTTGATCACACTGTCAAATTCTTTGGCATATGCAATATCTTTTGATGTAATCTTTGTAATTCCTTCGGTATACACATCATCAAAGACCACTCTGGAATGAAATGCAATCGACGCCATAATCGCTACTTTACGTCCTGCATCCAGACCTTCCACATCTGCCGTCGGGTCTGCCTCCGCATATCCGAGTTCCGTTGCCTTTGCCAGAGCCTCTTCAAATCCCATATTTTCTTCAAACATTTTCGTCAAAATATAGTTGGTTGTTCCATTTACAATACCTAACACTTCAGTGATTTCATTGCCTGCAAGACACTGTTTCAATGGACGGATAATCGGAATTGCTCCTGCAACAGCAGCCTCAAATAAGAAATCGCACTGTTTTTCCTCTGCTGCATCCAACAGTTCTCCGCCATGAACTGCAATCAAGTCTTTATTCGCTGTCACAACATGTTTTCCTGCATGAAGGGCCTCTAAAATCATAGTCTTTGCCGGTTCGATTCCTCCCATCACTTCAATGACGATTTGAATTTCCTCATCATTTAAAATCTCCTGCCAGTTATTTGTGAGCAGATTGGCATCAATTCCTTCTCTTTTCTTCTCCAGATTATGAACCAGAATCTTCTTAATCTCCAATTCCGATCCTATTGTTTTTTCCATCACACCTGCTCTTCTATGAAGCAATTTATATACGCCGGTTCCCACAGTTCCCGCTCCTAATAACGCAACTTGAATCTTTTTTGCCATTTTCTTTTCCTCTTATTTCCTTATATTTTATATTCCATACTACCTAATTAGTCTGTTGCTATTTATCATAGCATAGAATTTATGCTATGACTAGCGTTATTAATTTCACAGAATCAGAAACATTATCCGTTGACAATCCTTCTTTTCTGATATATATTCATCTTGTAACTTGTTGATTATTCAACATTTCGGAGGTGCTCTATGATTGATCGTTTTGAGAAACTCACAACCAACGTTTCCAGAATTTATAAAAAAATACAAAAAATAAAAAAAGAAGAAATGCATCTCTTTGGGCTCAAAGGAACACATGCCATGTGTATGCATTATCTCTATTCTGTATCAGATGGACTAACCGCGACCGATCTTTGTATAAAGTGCAACGAAGACAAAGCTGCTATTTCCCGAATACTGTCTGAATTAGAATCCATTGGATTTATTTCTTATCTCAGTTCTGCCGAAGGGAAAAAATATCGTGCGAAAGCAGTCCTTACAGAAAAAGGAAAACCTTATGCAGAAGGAATCCGAAAGACAATTCTACAGATTACAGAATTAAGCGGAAAGGGAATCAGCGATGAAGATCGGGAAACCTTTTACCGTGTACTTTCCATAATTGCCAATAACATTGATAACATTGAAAGGAATGACTCCTATGAACCATTTTAAAAAAATATATTGTCGAACTTTTCAAGCAGGATTAAGATTTGCCTTGCCATTTCTTCCATATCGAAAACCGAAGATTTTAGGAAGTGTAAAGTCTATTCCTGAAGTTCTGGAAAAACGTCGCTGCGGAAGACCTCTGATTATCACTGATTCTGATATTATCCGTCTTGGTCTTACCAAACATCTGGAAAAACATCTTGCTGCCGCTGGCATTCCTTACTTTATCTATGACAAAACAGTTGCCAATCCAACTACAGATAACGTAGCAGATGCCCTCGCACTTTACAAAACAAATCACTGTGATTCTATCATCGGTTTCGGCGGCGGTTCCAGTCTGGATTGCTCCAAGGCCGTTGGTGCATGTATCGCATGTCCGACAAAGACGCTGTCTAAAATGAAAGGAATTTTAAAAGTAAGACATAAACTTCCTCTTTTAATAGCAATCCCCACCACTGCGGGAACCGGAAGTGAAACAACACTTGCGGCCGTTATTACCGATGCTGACACACGATATAAATATGCCATTAACGATTTTCCACTTATTCCTCGCTATGCAGTTCTAGATCCAAAGGTTACAATGAGTATGCCTCCTTTCATCACTGCTGCCACCGGGATGGATGCATTGACACATGCCATAGAGGCATTTATCGGAAACTCAACAACTCCTGGAACAAGAAAAGATGCACTGCTCGCAGTCCAGCTTATTTTTGAAAACATAGAAGGTGCATACGAAGACGGATCAAACTTTGAAAATCGTAAGAATATGCTGCACGCTGCCTATTACGCAGGATGTGCATTTACCAAATCCTATGTAGGCTATGTCCATGCAATTGCACATTCTCTGGGCGGTGAATACAACGTGCCTCATGGACTTGCAAATGCTGTTATTCTCCCTTACGTTTTGGAGGCATATGGATCTGTCATTTCTAAAAAATTACATGCACTTGCAATTGCTGCTGGTATTGCACAGGCGGAAACCGATTCCGATGAAGCAGCACAAAAATTTATTCAGGCAATCAAGAACTTCAATGCACAATTCGGTATCGGTACAACGATTCCGGAAATCTGGGAAGAAGATATCCCAAAACTTGCCCACTATGCAGACAAAGAAGCTAACCCGCTGTATCCGGTTCCTGTACTTATGGATACAGAAGAGCTGGAACACATCTATCACATGATTATGGAGGGACATGACCAATGACAGCAGAAGAAATCAAACAAATCATTGAAAAACAACGACATTTTTTCTACAGCGGTGTAACACTTCCTGTAGATTACCGCTTGGATGCACTCCGCAAATTGAAAGACTGTATTTTAAGAAATGAAACAGCCATCAATACAGCATTAAAAAGCGACTTGGGGAAAAGTCCGTTTGAAAGTTATATGTGTGAAACCGGTCTTGTACTAAGCGAATTGAGCTATATGCTGAAACACATTAGAAAATTTGCAAAGGAAACCACCGTATGGACTCCTCTTGCTCAGTTTCACTCCCGCAGTTTCAAAAAACCTTCCCCTCATGGAGTCACTCTCATCATGAGTCCTTGGAACTATCCGTTTATGCTGACGATAGAACCACTGATCGATGCGATTGCTGCCGGAAATACCGCTGTGTTAAAACCAAGCGCCTATTCTCCTGCAACCAGTCAGATCATCAAACAAATGGTAGAAGAATGTTTCCCACCGGAATATGTATCCGTCATTCTGGGCGGACGTGCAGAAAATAATTGCCTGTTAGAAGAACATTTCGACTACATCTTCTTTACCGGAAGTCCTGCAGTCGGCAAAGAAGTTATGCAGAAAGCATCCAGATACCTGACTCCCGTCACTCTGGAGCTGGGTGGCAAGAGCCCATGTATTGTAGAAAAATCTGCCAACCTAAAATTGGCTGCAAAGCGAATTGTCTTTGGAAAATATCTGAACTGCGGACAAACCTGCGTAGCTCCAGACTACATTTACTGTGACCCGGCAGTCAAAGATGCTCTGATCAAAGAATTGAAAAAACAAATCACAAAACAATTTGGAAAGACACCGCTGAAAAATAAAGACTATGGAAAAATTGTCAATGAAAAGCATTTCCAGAGAATTGTTGGATTAATAGATGAAAAGAAAGTGGTACATGGTGGTACAATTAACAAACCTACTTTACAAATTGAACCCACCATTCTGGATCATGTTACTTGGGACGATCCGGTCATGCAGGAAGAAATTTTCGGACCGATACTGCCAATCCTGACCTATGATTCCATTGGCCAGGCGGCTGCAAAAATCAATTCCATGTCGCACCCACTGGCTTTGTATATCTTCACTTCCAATAAAACCATTGCCAAACAGGTAACTTCCCGCTGCGGCTTTGGAGGAGGATGTATCAACGATGTTGTGATCCACCTTGCCACAAGCGAAATGGGATTCGGCGGGTTCGGTGAAAGCGGAATGGGCGCTTACCATGGAAAAGCAGGATTTGACACCTTCTCCCATTATAAAAGCATTGTGGATAAAAAAACATGGATGGATCTCCCCATGCGCTATCAACCTTATAAAAAGATATATGAAAAGTTGTTGAGAATCTTTCTAAAATAGTTAAGAAAAACCATCATTTTAATTGTTTATATCACGTATTTACAATTAAAATGATGGTTTTTATATTATACTCTCATTTTACAGTGTGCTCTTACTGCTAATATTAAAAACATCGGTATCTGAATCACCGCAAAAAACACACGAGCATATAGCATCCGCAATCCCAGTTCTTCCGGAAAGATAGATGACATATGCAAAAAAGGATCGATATTTTCATATCAATCCTTCTCTCTAGAGCGATAGACGGGGTTCGAACCCGCGACCCCGACCTTGGCAAGGTCGTACTCTACCAGCTGAGCCACTATCGCATTTCTTAGGTGTTCCTCAGAACAATACTTACTATACTATAGGAACACCTAAATGTCAACACATTTTTTTAATTTTATGTGTCTGAAATTTTATATATTTTTCAGATAATTCAAACAATTCTTCAATTCTCTTCTACAGACACTTCCAGCCCCAATTCTTCCAATTGTTTGTCATCAGCCAGACTCGGAGCTTCTGTCATCAGACAGGATGCATCTTTTACTTTCGGGAATGCCATAACGTCACGAATGCTGTCCACCTTTGCCATCAGCATAACAAGGCGGTCCAGACCATAAGCAAGTCCTGCGTGTGGCGGTACTCCATATTTAAACGCATTCAAAAGGAAACCAAACTGACTATATGCCTGCTCTTTTGTGAAACCAAGTACTTCAAACATCTTCTCCTGAATGTCATTCTGATGGATTCGGATACTTCCTCCTCCGATTTCATTTCCGTTGAGGGTAATATCGTATGCTTTTGCACGTACTCTTCCCGGATCAGAATCAATAAATTCCAGATCCTCTTCCATCGGCATTGTAAACGGATGGTGCATTGCTGTATAGCGATTCTGTTCCTCGCTCCACTCTAAGAGCGGGAACTCTGTAATCCAGAGGAACTTATACTCATTCTTATCCAGAAGTTCCATCTGACGAGCCAATTCCAGACGTAAATTTCCAAGTACATCCCAAACAACCTTATTCTTATCTGCAGCAAACAACAACAAATCTCCGTTTTCTCCATCCATCGCTTTGATCAGGTTCTGCATCTCTTCCTCTGTCATGAATTTAGAGAAAGAAGATTTGACCGTACCATCTTCTTGGATTGCAATATATGCAAGCCCCTTTGCTCCAAAATCTTTTGCAAAGCTGACCAGTTTATCAATTTTCTTGCGCGGCATGCTGCCCTGTCCTTTTGCATTGATACCACGCACTGTACCACCATTCTCGATAGCCCCTTTAAACACAACAAACTCACTGTCTTTCACAGTCTCTGTTACATTTACCAGTTCCATGCCAAAACGGGTATCCGGTTTATCAGAACCGTAGCGATCCATTGCTTCCTGCCAAGTCATTCTCGGAAGAGGCAATGCTACATCGATATTCAAGATTTCCTTAAACAATTTTGCCAGCAGACGTTCATTGACTTCAATGACATCGTCTACATCCACAAACGACAGTTCCATGTCAATCTGTGTAAATTCCGGCTGTCTATCTGCACGCAAATCCTCATCTCGGAAACATTTTGCAATCTGGAAATACCGATCATAACCGGAGCACATCAACAACTGTTTGTATAACTGTGGAGACTGCGGAAGCCCATAGAAACTGCCCGGATGGATTCGACTCGGCACCAGATAATCTCTTGCACCTTCCGGAGTCGTTTTACCAAGAATCGGCGTTTCTATTTCTAAGAATCCTTCTTCTGCCAAAAACTGACGAGTCAGTGTTGCGATCTGACTTCTCATCATCAGATTTCTCTGTAAATCCGGTCTTCTCAGATCCAGATAACGATATTTCAAACGAAGTTCTTCCTTCGTCTTAGAATTTTCCTCAATCGGAAACGGAGGTGTCTCAGACTCAGAAAGAATCCGCATCTGCTCTGGAATCACTTCAATCTCACCTGTTGCAATGTTATGATTTACTGCTCCGGAACGTTTCTCGACAGTTCCTACAATCGCAACGACATATTCACTTCTTAAGGATGCTGCACGCTCGATCAGAGCGGCATCGCATTTTCCCTCTTCAAATACTACCTGAATAATCCCGGAACGGTCACGCACATCTACGAACACCAATCCGCCTTTATTTCTATTTTTTTGTACCCATCCCATCACTGTGACTGTTTCTCCAATATTTGCAGCAGAAAGTTCTGCGCAACGATGTGTACGATGTAAGCCTTTCATTGACTCTGCCATGATTCTTCCTCTTTTCTCTCATTTCTTATTTATTGCAGAATACTTCCACAATATCTGTATATCCCTGCTGATTCAACTGTTCTTTCTGGAATTTCTTGTTCTTTTTCATATTTGTAATCATAACTTGTAACCCCTCAGCCCGGTCTTTCTTCGCCTGTTCCAGTACATTTAAAAGCTCTGCCTGCGGCAGTTTCTTCTCCAGAAGATATGCCCTCTTCTGACGGCTTGTCGGAATCTGATAGCCGCGTTCTAATAGCAGCATGACAATTCGCTCAAATCCGATAGAAAAGCCAACTGCCGGTGTATTCTGTCCGGTAAATTTTCCAATCATTTCATCATAACGGCCGCCGCCACCGACAGAGCCGCCAAACTCATCCATGGAAATCTCGAAAATAGTTCCGGTGTAATAAGACATTCCTCGTACTAATGTCGGGTCAAAGCTAATCTTGAACTCTGCCTCTTTGGCGCTCTCAACACTTGTGATAATCGTTTCCAGCGAATCCGCCGCATCTTCCGGAAGATAACCGGCAAGTTTCTCTTTACACCAACGGACACCTTCCACGTCATTCGTAATTTCTTCAAAAATCTGGAGATACTTGTCAACCGACTCTTTCTCATAACCGTTCTCCTCTAATTCTGCCCGGACTCCGTCCAGACCGATCTTATCCATCTTATCCAGTGTAATAAATACCTGATCATATTCGCTTTCCGCAAAACCGCTGTATGCCGCCATCGCTTTTAAGAAACGACGGTCATTAATACGAATGGTAAAATTACGAAAATCCAACTTTCCAAGCAATGTAGACGTAGCCAGAATCAGCTCAATCTCTGCCAGATTAGATGGCTCTCCCAAAATATCAATATCACACTGCATAAACTGACGAAAACGTCCTCTCTGCGGACGGTCTGCACGCCATACATTTCCCATCTGCAGCGCCTTGAACGGAGACGGAAGTTCATTGGCATTGTTCGCATAATAACGAGACAGCGGCACTGTCAGATCATAACGCAGTCCTCCATCCACTAAGTCCGCCTCTTCTTTGGCAGTTTCCAGTTTCAACTTCTCTCCACGTTTCAAAATCTTAAAAATCAGTTTTTCATTATCTCCACCTTGCTTGCTGCACAGGTTTTCGATATGCTCTACACATGGAGTCTCCATAGAAGAAAATCCAAATGCTTTATAAGTATCTTTAATCAAAGCAATGACATAATCCCGGATTTCCATTTCCTCCGGCATCATATCCTTCATTCCGGTCACCGGTTTCTTTTTCAATGCCATAATAACTCTCCTTTTCTTTCAATCATCTCATCAATTCGACAGATGTATTCTTCGATATTCTTCACATTCTCAATGCGAATGAGATTTGTTTCTTTTCCATTGTCCAGCCGTATCTTATCAGGCAGAACAATCTTCGTTCCTGCGCCTGCTCCCGCAGCCAGTATGGTTTGTTTTTCTTCCATAATAAGTATATTGTATATTCCGGCTTTGTCAACCTTTGCATAACCAACATTTTCGAAATTTCCGGCAATATTTTTCTGCCGATATAAATAATATGGAAACAGTTTCATTCTCTCTGCGGATTCCGCCGCTGATTCCACCATCTGTGCAATCTGATCATGCATAGATTCTTCCTGCCCTCTGACCAAACCGCTTTTTACTTCCTGCCCAAGTCTGGCTGCTCGTTTAATAGCCAATGCATGTACCGTCAGACTATCCGGTTCTAATTCTTCAATCTGTCTGAGTGTATCTCGCATATCTTCTGCAGTCTCTCCCGGCAGACCTGCGATCAAATCCATATTGATATTATCAAATCCCAGCTCTCTTGCCATCCGGAATATCTCTTTTACATCCTGTACGGTATGCCGGCGGCCTACTAAATCTAATGTTTTTTGCTGCATTGTCTGTGGATTCACCGAAATTCTTGTCACCGGATGTCTGCGTATAACTTCTAATTTTTCCTTTGTGATACTGTCCGGTCTCCCTGCCTCCACAGTATATTCTAATATTTGTTCCAACGAAAATGATTGCTCAATGGTACTCAGCAATCGTTCTAGCTGCTTTGCGCTCAGTGATGTAGGCGTTCCTCCACCAATATAAATGGTATCCGGTCGGCGTGTTCCTGCCATCTGCCCCAAGGCAGAAATCTCTTTGCACAGCGCATCCAAATATTCATCCATCCGTTCCTTCCAGACATCTATCGGAGAAGAACTAAAGGAACAATAAGAACAAATACTCGGACAGAACGGAATCCCTACATACAGGCTAAATCCATCCTTTCGCAGTTGTTCTAATAATTTCTTTTCTCTCTTTGCAATGGCTAATGCCAACTCCGCTTTTTTCTTTGAAACACAATATTCTTCCTGCAAAAAATGAACAATGGCTTTTTCATCCATTTCCACTTCTAACTTCTGCATCACAAGTTTTGTCGGACGTACTCCCGTCAACATTCCCCATACAAGCTCTTTTCCAGTCTGTTCACACAAATACTCATACAAACGTTTTGTCACCTGCCGCTTTTGCTCCTGCCTGTCTGCTGTGCCAGCCTTTACAGACTCGGATGTAATGGAAAAGCAAGATCCCTCTTTTATCTTTACCGTTATAAGAGGTTCTTGCTTTTCATCCACACGCTGGCAAATCTCCGCATCCGGGAAAAATGCTTTTGTGACATGATATGCATTGTAAGTATAAAGTGTCTCATTACAAATTATTTCTATCATGATTTATCCTTCTGATTCTTTTACATTATACAAATGGATTGTACTTCCGCTCCATTTCAATCGTTGTCATTTCCTCATGCCCCGGATAGACCTTTACATCTTCCGGCAATACCAACAACTTTTCTCTTACCGAACGAACCAACTGACTCGCACTTCCCGTAGGTAAGTCAGCACGTCCAATCGACTCCTGAAACAATGTATCTCCACTGAATAACACTGCCTCTTCTTCCAAATAATAACAGCAGCCTCCGATGGTATGTCCCGGTGTATAAATCACTCGAATTTTCATACCTGCTATCTCCAGTATCTGCCCATCCTTTACATACGTTGCTCCGGCAAATCGATATCCCCCATCTTCATACATGGAAGACGCATTATATTGTGGACTCTCAAGCAATATTTTCTCTTCTTCCTGTGCATACACCGGTACCGGAAATTCTTTCAAAAACCCATCGATTCCCATAATGTGATCAAAATGCCCATGCGTCAGCAGAATCGCTTTCATTTTCAAATCTTTATTTCTGATATGGGATACGATTTCCGGACGAAATGTTCCCGGATCAATAATAAAGCATTCTTTCGACTCTTCGTTTGACACAACATAACAGTTAGTTGATACCATTCCAATTACAAATTTTTCTATCTTCATCTGTTTAACCTGCCGTTCTTTCAATATCGATCGTGCCCTCTATCTGACGCAGTTTTTCTATGATCCGATTGAGTTCCTCGCGTCCATGGACAATAAATCCCAAATCCAATGTTGCCGTTCCCTTTTTACTTGTACGGACATTCATGGATTTTACATCAATTTTCGCTTCTGTAAATACTTTAGAAATATCCATCAGCATTCCCTGTCGGTCATACGCATACATTTTAAGCTCTGCCAGATACTGTCCGCCGCTCTCATTCTCACCGTCATTTTCCCACTCAGCATCTATGAGACGCTCCCGTTCTGCTGCAGATAGATGCAGCATATTCACACAGTCCGTCCGATGGATCGTCATTCCACGCCCACGGGTCACAAAGCCCACGATTTCATCGCCCGGCACAGGATTACAGCACTTTGAGAAACGAACTGCCATATCGTCAATTCCTTTCACCACAATCCCACTCTTCGACTTTGCTATATGCACCGTCTGGTTATTGGCACCAGACAACTTTTCCAAAATGGTCTCATCTGTAATTTCCTTTTTGTGTTCCTTTTCATATTCCTCATGAAGCCGGTTTACAACTTGACCTTCTTTTAGTCCGCCATGTCCGATTGCAGCCATTACTGCATCCCAATCGCGGAAGCCGTATTTTCTCTGTACAATCTGCTGATACTTTGGTTTCAAAATATCACTGAGGTTGATGGATTTCGCCTTGCAATAGGCCATAACAAGTTCTCTTCCCCGAATAATATTGTCTTCTTTAAACTCTTTCTTAAACCATTGATTAATTTTTGACTTCGCCTGAGGACTCTTTACAATATTTAGCCAGTCCCGACTTGGTCCCTTCGAATTTTGAGAAGTCAGAATCTCAATACGATCGCCATTTTGTATCTTATAGTCAATGTTGACCAATTTCCCATTGACTCTTGCTCCAACCATTTTATTGCCTACCGCACTATGGATTGCATATGCAAAATCTACCGGTGTAGAACCATTTGGAAGATTCTTCACATCTCCATTTGGAGTAAAACAATACACGTCTTCCGCAAACAAATCCAGATCACCCTTTAATAGGCTTAAAAACTCTCGATTATCAGACATATCCCGCTGCCACTCTAAAATCTGACGCAGCCAGTTTAGTTTTTCTTCCTGCGACTGCATACTCTTTGCAGCATCTTTCCCCTCTTTATATTTCCAATGCGCCGCAATACCATATTCCGCAGTCTTATGCATCTCTTCTGTTCGAATCTGAATCTCAAACGGCTGTCCGGACGGTCCCATCAAGGTTGTATGCAGAGATTGATACATATTAATCTTCGGCATTGCAATATAGTCCTTGAACCGCCCCGGAATCGGTGTATACATCTCATGAATCACTCCCAAAGCCGCATAGCAGTCTTTGACAGAATCTACTATAATCCGTACTGCAAACAAATCATACACCTGATCTAGTGTCTTGTTCTGATTCACCATCTTTTTATAAATACTAAAGAAATGTTTCACACGGCCATAAACCTTTGCTTGAATATGTGCATTTTCCATATGCTTGGAGACTTCCGCTACAATCTGCTGCACAAATTCTTCACGCTCTGTCTTACGGTCATTCAAATCTTTTACCAGTTTTTGAAAAACTTCCGGCTGAAGATATTTCAAGGATAAATCATCCAATTCAATCTTAATTTTAGAAATACCAAGACGCTGGGCAATTGGCGCATAAATATCCATTGTTTCTCTCGCTTTTTCCTGCTGTTTTTCCGGACGCATAAACTCCAGCGTTCGCATATTGTGCAGGCGGTCCGCCAGTTTGATAATAATAACCCGAATATCTTTTGCCATTGCAAGAAACATTTTACGCAGATTCTCAGCCTGTATCTCCAACTTATCCTGCGAATAAGACAGCTGTCCCAACTTAGTAACACCATCTACCAGTAGTGCAACCTCTTCGCTGAATTCCCTACTGACATCATCCAAAGTCATATCCGTATCTTCTACAGCATCATGCATCATTCCGGCAACGATAGTCTCTTTATCCATCTCCAGATCTGCCAAAATAATTCCAACCCAGAGTGGATGTATAATATAGGGTTCTCCCGACTTGCGCACCTGCCCTTGATGTGCTTCTGTTGCCAGTTTATAAGCCTTCTCAATCATAGAGATATCTGCAGAGGGGTGATACTTCCTCACTCTGTCTATCAGTACCTGATATAATTGTTCCGGATCCTGATAATCTTCCGGTGCTTTCACCGCATGACCATCCACGATCGCAAGATTCTTATTCAATAACTCATATTCTGGTGTTCCGGACATATCAGTCCCCCCTTTTCATGCATTATATCCCTTAGTATAGCATTTTTTCTAATTTTTTCAAACTTTTTTTGCACGAGAACATTTTCCCAAAAGCACTATAACCTTTATAATACAATTTCAAACTGTTCGTCTTCTTTTAAATCAATCACCGTACAATCTGTTGCATATGTACATTCCGGCAAAATAATCATCGCCTGAAGTTCTTCAACATGTACCGGCAACGGTGCCAGATGCCAGATTGCCGTATTAATTTTTACCAAAGTGCCCTTCGGTACGATAAATGCTTTTGTCCATTCCGGCAGCGGTGTCCCTGCAGATGCCGGAGCAACATGAATAATCATATCGTCATTAAGCGGAAGGATCATTTCCGGTGTTGTATTATGATATTCTGCCTGTGTGATCAGCATCACATCCAGTTTTTTTACAAGAATCGGTGAAAAACCTACTCTTCCCGTGTAAGATTCTGCAATTCTATCTGGATAAAATCGATGAATCTCTCCTTGCAGCGCATAACTATCTGGTTCTGTCATAGAATAAAAAGTTCCAAATGGAGCAAATGTTTCATAAGTTAATGGTTCTGCTTTAATTGTTTTCATACTCATCTCCTCTTTCTTCTTTTTCATAATATTGGTTATTGGTATATACTAATAATATCAGATTATCATAGTCCCTATAAGAGTTCAAGTTGGTCTCACACTGCATTTCTTCATATATAAGATTCCAAGGAATAACACTGCCGGAAATACAATTGCCGCCAAAATTCCAATCTTCAAATTTTCTCCTGCCATACTGGAAACACTTCCGACAAGAGTCGGTCCCACCGAACACCCTGCATCACCTCCAAGAGCAAGGAAAGCAAACATTGCCGTTCCACCTTTTGGAAGTGCTGCTGATGCCTTGCTAAATGTCCCCGGCCACATAATGCCCACCGACAACCCACAAACTGCACAGGCTATCAAGCTGAGCATTGGAATAGGAAACATCGCAATTCCTAAATAACTTGCCACACATAACATGCAGCTGAATATCATAAATCGATTCAAATCAATCCATTCCCCATACTTACCATAAAAGGCTCTCGCTGTTCCCATAAGAATGGCGAAAGCCATTGGCCCCGCGAGATCTCCTGCTGCCTTTGTAATTCCAAGACCTTTTTCTGCAAATGCTGACGCCCACTGACTCACCGCCTGCTCACTTGCACCTGCACAAATCATCATAACAAATAATACCCAGAAAATCTGCATCCGAAACAAGTCTTTGATTTTCATTCCCTCTTCCCCATCTTCGATCAGAGACGCCATCGGAACTTTCAGAAATGCAACCGCGTTTCCCAGCGGAATCAGTGCCCAGAAGATTGCTAAAATTCTCCAGTTTTCTATGCCAAACAAAGCAAAGAATAACGTAGAAATCAAAACAACCGCCACATGTCCCCAACAATAAAACGAATGGAGCATACTCATTGCCTTTTCTTTATTATCCGAAGGACAAGCCTCGACAACCGGGCTTACCAAAACTTCTAATAAACCTCCACCAATTGCATATACCATAACGGATATCAAAATCCCGATAAACGCAGAAGAAAACAAATTCGGAAGGAATGTCAAAAATATCAGTCCCGCAGCAGACATGATATGTGCAATCAACATTGATGCCCGATATCCTATTTTATCCACAAAACTAACTGACACCAAATCTACTAATAACTGAACTCCAAAATTAAACGTAACAAGTAATGTAATCTGTGATAGAGTAATCCCAAAACTTCTCTGAAATGTCAAAAAAAGCAACGGAACAAAATTATTTACGATTGCCTGAACTACATACCCCACAAAGCAAGCAGTAATTGTCTTATTATACTGGTTCTTCATATAAAAGCCTCTCTTCTTTTTTATCATTGCAAAACGACACATCCGATTATTTTATCACATGCTCGGCAAGAAAAAACTTCCTTAACTCTTGCAATAATTTACCACAGTTATCTGCAGCGTTCTTCTTCCCATATATTCATTCACAGTCGGGTAATAGGTAAATGACATCTCCGGACTTTCTTCCATTGTATTTAAACATGCCCGCACATCCCCGAAATAAATTGCATCCATCCGGGTTCCATATTGATCTTCTACCTGAAATTTCAACACATTCTGATTCTTTCCTATAATTCTCGGCTGGATTACTTTTAAGTTTCTTTCAGCAAACAGTGGTTTTGTATTTCCTTTTCCAAAAGGCTCCAAAAGTTCCAGTTCTTCAACCAGTTCTTCCGTCACATAAGACAGTGGCAGCTGCATGTCAATCGATACCTTTTCTACAAGATCCTCTTCTGTAAGGTTCGCAAGCTCATTCATCACCTGACGAAAACGTGGTACATTTTCTTCCTCCAACGACAATCCTGCCGCCAGCTTATGTCCTCCAAACTTCGTAAATAGAGCACGGCATTTACACATCTCTTCAAACATATTATAGGCTTCGATAGAACGACCGGAACCTTTTACCCCTTCTTCGCCTTTTGTCAGCACAAATACCGGACGATAGTAACGCTCTCGAATCCTTCCGGCAATAATTCCGGCAATACTTTCATGACACTCCGGCAAATATACCACCAGAACCTTATCCTCCTTCAAAGACGTCGTCTCTATTTGTTCGACCGCCTGTGCAACGCCTTTTTCTGTCATCTCTTTCCTGCTGTCATTAAGCGCTTTCAAATCCTCCGCAAGCATCACAGCTTCTCTTCTTGTTTTTGCGCACAAAAGTTCCAATGCCCGTTTAGCAGTATCCAAACGGCCACTGGCATTGATACATGGTCCCAAAACAAAACCGATATGATAAGCATTTAATCGTTCCACCGGAATCTGTGTACATTCAATCAACGCCTTCAGCCCTTCGTTATTGGTGCACTTCAACATTTCCAACCCCTGTTTCACAAACACCCGATTTTCTCCACACAGATCCATCACATCTCCAACCGTCGCAATGGCTACATTTTCCATCAGATAATCAACATCGTCCACATCCCTCTGCAACACTTCATAAAGCGCCTCTACCACTTTATAGGCTACTGCAGCGCCGCACAGTCCTTTGAATGGATATTCACAATCCGGCCGGTGCGGATCTACAACTGCATCCGCCTGCGGAATTAGATATTCCTTTTCTTCTCCCACTTCTAAAAACGGGATTTCATGATGGTCGGTTACAATAATAGTCAGGCCTTTTTCCTTTCCATACGCAATTTCTTCTGTCGCCGCAATCCCATTATCACAGGTAATAATCGTGTCAACTCCAGCCTCGATTGCTCGGTCAATCAACTGGCGGTTTAGACCATATCCGTCTTTGATTCGATCCGGTATATCCGTATCTACAATTGCCCCCAGCTGAGACAGCCCTTCCTGCAAAATATAAGTTGCATTCACTCCATCTATATCATAATCTCCAATGACTCGAATCCTTGCACCTTCTCTGATTTTTTCAGCCAGAATCTCCACTGCCCGATCCATATCTTTCATCAACATCCCATCATACAGATCCGCAATCGTTCCATTCAAATAAAAATCTACAGCCTCATCTCCAATTACTTCCCGGTTTCTGATCAGTCTTGCCAAGATCGGAGAAATGTGATACTTTTTTCCGATTGCCTGAAAATCCGCTTTTTTCATTGTCACAAACCATTTTTCCATTCTTTCGTCTCCTTACACAATCACACACTTTAAAAAAGCGCTTATCTGTATTATATAATCAATCCACCTCTGCAACAAGTTAAAAAAAGAAGGTTCTCCTCCCATGGGAAAACCTTCTCTCTTTAAAAATTCCTTATTAACAATACATATTCTTATTTTACAGCCTTTTTCTCGCTGCGTCTTTTCATTACGTACCACAATGCACCTGTAATACATACAGAAGAATATGCTCCACAAACAATACCCACCATTAATGGAAGAGCAAATTCCCGAATAGAGCTTACACCCATCACATACAAAATAGCTACCATAACAAATGTAGTCAATGAAGTATAGATACTTCTTGTCAAAGTCTTTGTAATACATCTGTTCACCAATGTATCCAGCGTTTCTTCTCGTTTCTTCGTCTTCAGTTCTTCACGAATACGGTCAAAGATAACAATTGTCGCATTGATTGAGTAACCTACGATTGTTAGCATACACGCTATAAACGTATTGCCGACAGATACTCTTGCAATGACATAAAATGCTAATACAACAAGAACATCATGTACCAATGCCAGCACTGCACTTGTAGCAAATCTGATATCTTTAAAACGGAACCAGATATAAAGCAGCATACAAATTGTCGCTACAAGTACTGCTATGATTGCATCCTGACGCATCTCTGAACTTACTGTAGAACTGATATTTTCAGCAGTAATCTCCTTTTCGTCTACCTGGAAATTGTCAACCATTGCTTTGTTAAATGCTTCTCTTTTTTCCAGATCCAATGTCTGTGTTTTAAAGATAACCTGATTTGTTCCTGCAACTTTTTGTACCTGTACATTCTTATCACCAGTTGCTTCTTCAATCAACGGAACAATATTCTCATCGATTTCTTCCAGAGTATAATCTTCTGCAAATGTAATACTTGTAGAAGTTCCTCCTTTAAACTCAAGGCTGTAGTTCAAAGCTCCTGCTCCGCGAGAAGAGTTTACCCCCATAAATACAAATCCCACTACAATCACTGCAAGTGAAATTCCAAAAAAGACCTTTTTCTTTCCAAGGAAATTGATTGGCTTTCTTTCTTTTAAAATTCGTCCGTAAACTTTCTGGCTTCGGATTCCTACTGCATAAAAAGAATAAATAATCAATCTTGTAATCACCAATGCTGTAAACATGGAAACTACGATACCAAGCGCCAGCGTCTGTGCAAATCCCTTTACGGTACCACTTCCCAGCAGCCACAATACCGCTGCTGCGATCAGTGTTGTAATATTACCGTCAACAATTGCTGACAGTGCTTTCTGGAAACCTGCATTCAAAGCAGATTTTACAGATTTTCCTGCTGTTAATTCTTCCTTTACTCTTGCAAAAATAATTACATTTGCATCTACTGCCATACCAATACCAAGGATAATACCTGCGATACCCGGCAATGTCAAAGTAATATCAAAAGCATTCAATAATACAAGAATCAATCCTGTATAAATCAGAAGCGCCAAACTGGAAGCCAGTCCAGGAAGTAAATATATAAAGCACATGAAAATACATACGATTGCAAGACCAATTGCTCCAGCTTTTAAACTAGTGCTGATTGCCGCTTCCCCAAGCTGTGCTCCTACGACATTCGAACGCAGTTCCTCCAGCTCCAGATTTAATCCACCGATACGGATTGTAGATGCCAGCTTTTCTGCCTCTTCAAAGGACATACTTCCTTCAATCACAGCACGTCCATCATTAATCTCTGCATTTACATTTGGCACACTTACAAATGCTCCATCATAATAAATACCGATGCTCTCTCCTGCCGCCTTTGCCGCCTGCGTTGCAGCTGCAAATTTAGCTGTTCCTTCTTTGTTCAATTCCAGAGAAACTACATTTTTTGTAGCATTCGTCGTCTGATCGCTGTAAGTTTCTGCTGATGCACTCTTAATATCTGTACCTGTCAGCACGATAGAACCATCTGCCTCCAGTTCTTCGATTGTTTTATTCAGCACAAAATCCTTCGTCATATCTCCGGTACTTCCGGTCTGTGAATAATTTGCCTGACCAGCGCTGTCCTTCTGGGAAATAAAATACAAAGACCCCGGCTGTCCCAATTCATCTAAAATCTGATTAGCATCTGTTACTCCCGGAATCTCGATACTGATTCTGTCTGTTCCTTCCTGATAAACAGTTGCCTCTGTACTGTACTGCTCTACTCGCTTCTGCAGCTTGTAAATCGTATCTGACATATCCTCCTCTGACGGAGTTTCTCCTTTTACCTGATAAGTGATGCTGACACCGCCTTCCAGATCAAGACCAAGATTAATATTCTTGGCAGCGCCCACCTTACCGTTTCCCCATCCGACAACTGTTGTAAATCCCAACACTACCATCAGGGCGGCAACCAGAATCAAATTAATGATTCCTTTGCTTTTCTTCATATTATTCATTGTTCTTTTCCTCCTTTCTATCCGCTAAAGCTGCCTTAATCATAATCGCACACTCTACACGCTTACGCTCCATCTCACAGCTCACATCGTAGGTATCATTGATTGTGTGATGGAATTTATATGAATTTGCCATGCAGCCTCCACTGCAGTAAAATCTAGCAAAACAGCTTCTGCACTTTTCTTTCGAATACACACTACATCCGCGGAATGTATCTGCAATTTCCGGTTTTGTAATTCCCTCATCTACATTTCCCATCAGGAAATCCTCATCACCAACAAACTGATGGCAAGGATACAAATCTCCCCAAGGGGTTACTGCCAGGTATTCGGTTCCAGATCCACAACCGGATAATCTTTTTGCAACACAAGGACCACCTTCCAAATCAATCATAAAATGGAAGAAGTTAAATCCCTTTCCCATCCGTTCTCTTTCCACCATCATCTTAGCGAGCTTATCGTATTCTTCAAAAATCTGCGGCAGATCACTTTCCTGAATAGCATACGGATCTGTATCTTCTCCGACAACCGGCTCAATTGATATCTGCTCAAACCCAAGTTCTGCATAATGTTCCACATCTTTTGAAAAATCAAGATTCTCTCTTGTAAATGTACCTCGGATATAATACTTATCCTGATTCCGGCTCTCTGCCAGTTTCTGAAACTTCGGAACGATCAGGTCATAGCTTCCTTTTCCATTTCGAAATGGCCGCATCTTATCATTAACCTCTTTTCGTCCATCCATACTCAGTACAACATTATCCATTTCTTTGTTAACAAATTCCTGAACTTCATCATTTAACAAAACACCATTCGTAGTCAATGTAAAACGGAAATGCTTGTCATGCAGTTTTTCCTGTTCTCTTCCATAGGCAACCAAATCCTTCACTACCTGCCAGTTCATCAACGGCTCTCCACCAAAGAAATCCACTTCCAGATTCCGTCTGCTTCCAGAGTTGGCAATCAAAAAGTCCAGCGCTTTTTTTCCGACTTCATAAGACATCAGCGCACGCCTTCCATGATATTCTCCTTCCTCTGCAAAACAATAACGACAGGCAAGATTACAATCATGAGCAATATGCAGACAAAGCGCCTTCACTACGGTCTTTCTCTGTTTTACTTCTTCTATGTAGTCTTCATAAATGTCCTGCGTAAACAACTGACCATGCTCTGTCAATTCACTAAGCGCTTCTAATATTTCTTTCAGCTCCGTCTGATCGATCTGTTTTTCTGCTGCCTGTAATTCCTTTTCTACATACTGTAATGTCTCATCAGACAATAGCGTTTCTGCTGTATGACAGGGATTCTGCTTTTCCAGACAGGCAATCACATCATATGCAGACTCATCTACCACGTGAACAGAACCACTATTCACGTCTAAGACAATATTATAACCATTATTCTGGTACTGATGTATCACAACAGATACCTCTCTTTCTCTCTTTTTCTCTCTATCATGCTTTAAACAAGGATAAGGCAGCGCCCGAAGTCGCTGGTCGCTGCCTTTGTCTACATACTCTTATCTCATCGAGAATTCTATGCTATCCCTATTATTTTTTGTGTTCACAAGTCTGGTTTCCTACTGTACAAGAAGTCTTGCATGCAGACTGACAAGATGTCTGGCACTCGCCACATCCACCTTTTTTTACTGTATGGTTTAATGTCTGAGTATTCAGTGTTTTAATATGTTTCATCTCAATGTCCTCCTACTATTTCATAATGATATTGCAATTATATCACACCGAGAACTGATTTTAAAGTGTTTTTTTATGAAATCATCCCGCCCAGCATCCCGCCGCCCGCACACATGAGAAACGTAGTCAGCAGATTACTCCCGGCATCTTGTAAAGAATGGTAAATTCCTACAGAAACTAGCAAAAGCAGCACAAAATACAACACGCCAACAAGCAGCCCCCAAAGAAATTTTCGCTCCCCTGCCGATTTTCCAATTACAAATCCTCCGATCAAAGTAGACACAATATAAATCACAATAATTCCGGCGGTCACCTTACTCTCATCCAGCTCCATTTTATAAAAGACTCCTGCAAGGATAAGCAATAAAATTCCGCTGACTGCATAAGCGCACAACAAAGCCTTTAAGACCCAGACGATTTTTTTCTCCCAGCCTACCACACTACTTTTGTCTGTTTTTTTCATAGCTCCCATCTCCTTCATACGTTCTTTATTTGACTTTATGAAATCCAAGAGCCTTTTAGAACCTGTACCGTTCTATTGTTCCATCTGTTTTCCCAGGAATACAGCAGCACTTAACAGAACCTTCTGTTCTGCTTCTCCGATTTTTTTTCTGCTTTCTTTTTTTAGCAAAACGACACTTCCGATTACATCTCCTTGACATATGATTGGATAGATCAATTCTTCTGCCCCATATTCTTCTGCTCCGTCTGCTATGTTCAAATAATAAGATTCTTCTTTTCCTGCCAAGATACACTCTCTTCTTTGAAGAGCATTTTCAAATTCTTTTCGAATCATTTTATCCTGTAAGTCCTTTCTCCCCGTTCCGGCTGCCGCAATAATCTGATCATTATCCGTAATACACACTGTCTCTCCAAGCGTCTGGCTCAAACTCTCCGCATATTGTTTTGCAAACGTAGCCAATTCTCCAATGGGAGAATATTTTTTTAAAATCACTTCTCCCTCCCGATCCGTAAAAATTTCCAACGGATCCCCCTCTCTGATTCGAAGTGTTCTTCTGATTTCCTTCGGGATTACAACCCTCCCTAAATCATCAATACGACGTACAATTCCTGTTGCTTTCATATCTATCTTCCTCCATTTCCGATACTTTCCAATTATGGGAATAGTATCTGTAAAAAATAGAATTTTATTCATTCTATTGAAAAACCGAGCGCGTTCTGTTAGAATAAAATATTATTGTCAACGAGAGAGGGAACATCTATGAGTCTGAAAATACCAATTGAAACTTCCGCAAGACACATCCATCTTTCCCAAAAAGATTTTAAAATCTTATTTGGAGTGGACGCAAAGATGCATTATAAAAAAGATTTGAGTCAGCCGGGACAATATGCCTGCGAAGAGCGTCTAACCATTGTCGGGCCTAAAAACCGTCTGGAAAATGTCATCATATTAGGCCCCTGCCGTTCTGAAACTCAGGTTGAAATCTCTGTCACCGATGCACGTAAATTAGGTATCCCCAGCATTATCCGCCAATCCGGCGATATTGAAGACACTCCGGGCTGTACCCTGATCGGTCCTACCGGACAACTTAAATTAGACAAAGGTGTGATTGTTGCAAAGCGCCATATTCATATGACTCCATTAGATGCAGCGCGTGCGCGCGTCAAGGACAATGACATTGTCTTTGTCATCACTACAAGTTACGAACGTTCTTTGATTTTTTCCGATGTAGTCGTTCGCGTCAGCCCCTCTTTCCGGCTTGCTATGCATGTTGACACTGACGAAGCAAACGCTTTTGCAAACGAAGAAGATCCATACGGAGTTATATTAAAACTTTTCGATGGACATACTTATAATCTACAGTCTTGGGCGGAAGAACTACAACTTGGAATCAATCGTTCTCTTTAATCTCAATTTTACATTTAGCAAAGGATTTTGAAATATTATGTTTATTCTGATTTTTAACCAACTTGTCAAAATGGTAGTAATTATGGTTTTAGCCGTTTTCTGCTACCGAATCAAACTCTTAAACCAAGAAGGAAACCGCAACCTCTCCAATCTTCTTTTGATGGTTGTCAATCCTTGCCTAATTGTCACTACCTATCAGACAGATTACGATCCGTACCTGGTAAAAGGACTTCTACTGGCATTTGTTGCCGCATTCGCCACACACATGATCGGTATCTTTATTGCGCGTATTGCAATCCGCCAAAAAGGGAACGTAGATTATGCAATCGACCGTTTTGGCTCTGTATATTCCAACTGTGGTTTTATGGGAATTCCTCTGATATACAGTGTTTTAGGAAGCGAAGGCGTCTTCTATCTGACAGCCTACCTAACTGTCTTCAACCTGTTGTCATGGACTCATGGTCTAGCTCTTTTAGAAGGCCAGTTCTCTCTTACCCGTTTAAAAGAAGGTGTAACCTCTCCCATGGTCATCGGTACTGTCATCGGCGCGCTCCTTTTCTTTTTGCAGATACGACTCCCCGGTGTTCTCTTGGACTCAATGGAATATATTGCAGATATGAACACTCCGCTCGCCATGATCATCGCCGGACTTTCGGTTGCACAGGCAGATTTAAAAAAGATTTTCAGCAACCTGAAAATCTATTACGTCAGCTTAATCAAATTAATTGTCGTACCACTTACAGTCCTGCTTTTCCTCGTTATCTTTCGTATAAACTATAACGTGGCATACACCATACTAATCGCAGCCTCTTGTCCAACAGCAACAACGCTCACCATGATGGCAATTCGCTTTGAAAAAAATTACAAATACGCCTCAGAACTGTTTGCCTTTACAACTGTTTTATCCATCTTTACAATTCCTTTCATTGCATTTGTTGCAGGATTTTTTCTATAAATAGTTAAAAAAAGTGGAATGGGCAGTAATCACTGCCCATTCCACTTTTTATAAATACCTTCTAATGCATCTACGACTCCATCCAAACCTAACAAACTTGCATTGAACAACATCTGATGCGCCTCGATACTTCCCCAATCACGCTTTGTATGTTCTTCATAGTATGCCTTTCTTGTACGGTCAACCTTCTTAATCTTATCCCACGCCTGACGCTCAGTCAGATTATAAAGTTTCATAATTCTGCGAATTCGATCTTCTTTATATGCATAAATAAATGCGTTGATACAATTTGAATAATCTCCCAGAATATAATCCGCACAACGCCCTACTATAATACAGGAACTTCTCTTCGCCATCTTCTGAATAATCTGCGTCTGCATTTCAAACACCTGATCTGACAATGGCTCTTCAAACTCCTGACCATTCATAAACATAATGTAGTCTCCTGACCCTAAAATCGCAGATGACATATAATGTTCCAGAACGGATTCATCTACCTTCTGAGCCATCTCCGGTGTAATATTTAGCTCTTTCGCCGCCATCTTGATCAAATTATGATCGTATAACGGGATATCCAGCCGCTTTGATAATCGATTGCCGATTTCATGTCCACCACTTCCAAACTGCCTGCCGATTGTAATAATGATATTATCTGTCATCGAAGTCACTCCTTTCGTGCCCATCGTCACCCCTGTCTGTACAGAATCAAGTAGATCATTCTGCCTTATAGGTACAGTATACATTATTTTTCTGAAAATTTAAACAAAAACCTCTGGTTTTTCGTCTATTTTTCGTATTTCCACATATGCCACTGCACCAATAAATGCGCATCCTATCACGCACACAGCCATTCTCATAAAGTCTGAACACAACCAGATCAGTAATTCTTTCTTTGTAAGAACAATCGAAATCGAGTTCACCAAAATATGCAGAAATATCGGTGCTTTCAGCGAGCCGAACTTTTCATAAATATATGCAAGGAAGATTCCCAATATCAGCGTATATGCTATCTGTGTTACAGAACCATGGACAAATGCAAAGAATAAAGAGACAGAAAACGCAGCACCCCAGAATTTCATCTGCTCTCTGCATCGTCTATATAAAACCCCTCGGAACATCCACTCTTCTGCAATTGGCACGATCAATCCCTGGCACACAAGCATTACGCCCATACTCTCAGAATACAGCGCTTTTGAAACATTCAAAAAGGTTACATCCTTCATAACCAGACCGCTCATAACCATCACCACGTTCATCCCAACACAAAAAGCCACCCCAAATAGCAAGATCCAGATATACTTTTTCAGTGGGGCCACCTTATTCACCGGCAACTGCACCGCCCGCTCCATTTTTCGGTCACGCCAGAACAAAAATACCGGCAGTGGAATTGTACACAATGCTAGAAAACCAGAAATAAGACTCTGATATTCCATCATCCACTCCATCATTTTTACCGAAAGAGCTGCTACTACTTCCGGATAAGATTCCGTCTGTGCAGATTGCATCATACCAACCAAATCCTGCATATGTGTTGCCAAAACAACTGTCTGCACAATCACCTGCCCGACAAACTGAATTCCGAAATAAACCAGAATTGGCCCCAGAATTCTCCAAAATCGCTTTGACTGTGGCGTTCTATTCATTTTCCAATATCCTCACTTTCTCTTTCATCCACACCCTCAACTCATCTTGTTTTCCATGCAGGGATCCTTGCACCATCTCCGGCTTTCCACCGCCTCGTCCCTGAAATTCCATATTCAGTTCTTTTACCAGCTTTCGCAGATCCAACTGTCTGCTTCCGATTACATAGCGATAATTCTCGTCTTTTCCGCCCGAGAAAACCGCACATACGCCATGCCCGGCATCTAGCACTTGATTCATCAGAAAACGAGGCGCCTCTCCTTCCAGCTCCGGTTCGAAAAGGCAGACGGCATCCTCTGTATCATCAACCTCCTTTGCTTTATAACTAAGGAGATCCTTCTGCAGATTTAATACGCGTTGTTTCCACTGTGCACATTCTTCCTGCAAATGTACAACCGCCTCTGCTGTCTCGTCTTCTTTTGCACATAATGCCGCCGAAATCTGTCTTGCTGCTTGCAACTTCCGGTTGTAGTCTGCCAGCGCACGAAATCCACACAGCATGGTCACACGCACACCGCCTTTATATCTCTGTACATTAGTGAGCTTGATCTGACCAATTTCTCCAGTTTTACTCACATGCGGTGCGCAGCATGCGCACACATCATATCCCGGAATTGTCACAATTCTTACCTGACCTTCAATCTCAATCTTGCTGCGGTATTCTAATGATTCCAATTCTTCCACAGACGGATATGTTACAATCACATCCAGATTCTGAATCACAGCCTTGTTAGCCTCTAATTCAATCTCCAACAGCTCTTCTTTTTTGATTTCTCCGTTAAAGTCCATCGTACAGTCTGTCGTCCCCAAATGAAATCCAACGTTTCGATAGCCAAATCTTGCATGGACAAGTCCTGACACAATATGCTCTCCTGTATGCTGCTGCATCTTCATAAAACGTTCTTCCCAGTCAATCCTACCTGTTACTTCGGTACCCGGAATCAGTTCTCCATCTGTAAGATGATAGATGGTTCCATCCTTCTCCTGTACATCAAGCACATGCACCTCTTCCAACATGCCCGTATCAGCATACTGACCGCCACCTTCCGGAAAAAACGCTGTACGATTCAATACAACTTGATATCTGTCCCCTGATTTCAAACATTCCTGAACTACTGCTGTAAATTGTTTCAGATGGCTATCTTCATAAAATAACTTTTCTGTCATAACTTACATTCTCTCCGGCGCATCAAAGCCAAGTAAATCGATACAGGTTTCCAGCACTTCCTTTGTCAGTTTCAAGAGCGCAATATATCCTTCTCGTTTTGTTTCATTTTCTTCTGAAAGAATCTTTGTCTCATGATAAAACTTGTTAAATGCATTTGCAGTATCATAAATATAGGAACAAATCTTATGCGGTGCGATCTCCTCACTCACTACATTTACCATATCATTAAATTTTGCAGTTTCCAGCATAAGAGCCTTTTCAAATTCTCCTTCTGCCTCGCGAATCTGAAGATTTTCAACACGTGCACCTGTTTCTTTATATTTATTTAAAATAGATTTAATTCGAACAATTGTATACAAAATATACGGTCCGGTATTACCTTCGAAAGAAGTAAACCGGTCTACATCAAATACATAGTCTTTGGATGCCTGATTCGACAAATCTCCGTACTTGATTGCCGCCATACCGACAGTCTCTGCGGTTTTTCTCGCCTCTTCCTCTGTCACGGTCCGGTTCTCCATAATCTTCTTGAGCATCTCTTCATTAATCTCGCGAATCAGATTTTCCAGACGCATAACCCCGCCTTCTCTTGTCTTAAACGGTTTTCCGTCTTTTCCATTCATAGTACCGAATCCCAAAAACTTCAACTCTGTCTCTGGACGCACTATCCCCGTCTTCTTCGCACAGCGGAAGACCTGCACAAAGTGCAGTTCCTGTCGTTTATCTACCACATAGATCACTTCATCTGGCTGATAGAGTTCTTCTCTTTCAACCAAAGTTGCAAGGTCTGTCGTGTCATAAAGTGCAGCTCCGTCAGACTTCAGAATCATACATGGAGGAACTTCCTTTTTATCTGTCTCTTCCTGAACATCTACTACCAGAGCACCCTGATCATAGTGTGCAAAACCTTTCTCTTTCAGCATCTCTACCATATCCGGAATATATTTCTGTGCGTCAGCCTCACCCTTCCACAAATCGAACTCTACATTTAGATTCTTGTAATTCTTCTTTAAATCTTCTACTGATACGTGCATAATATGTTTCCAGATTGCACGATATCCCCGGTGTCCATTCTGCAACAGGAAGGTAGCCTGTAATGCCTGCTCTCTATAATCCTCGTGTTCTTTTGCATAAGCACTGGCTGTAGGATAAATCTCCTCCAGTTCTCCAATTGTAAAAGGTGCTTTCTCCGGATATTCTCCTTCAAATGACTCATCAAAGTACGGCAATTCCGGCTGACGTTTCTTCAACTCTGTAATAATCAGTCCCATCTGGTATCCCCAGTCTCCCAAATGAATATCTCCCACTACTTTATGGCCTTTATATCTTAAAATTCTTTTTACACTTTCCCCGATAATTGCAGAACGCAAATGTCCTACGTGGAGTGGCTTCGCCACATTCGGTCCGCCGTAATCGATCATAATCATCTTCGGCTCTTCAGCCATTTCCACACCCAGCTGGGAATCTGCTGCCATCTGATTCAAAAATTCTGCTACAAAAGACGGCTTTACTTTTAAATTAATAAATCCCGGATTCACTGCCTCTGCCACTTCAAAACATGCACTGTCCTGTAGCTTGGCAACAACATCATTTGCTATCATAATCGGAGCTTTGTGATAAGTCTTCGCAGCCGCCATCGCACCATTACACTGGTACTCACATAAATCCGGCCGGTTTGACAATGTCACTTTGGCATAAGAGGCATCATATTCTGCTGCCAAAAAAGCCTCCTCCATCTCTTTTGTTATCAGGTTTAACAATGTTTTCACGTTTGTTCACTCTCCGTATTTCTATATTTTCATAATTTCACTTTTCCTTTGCTATTTTATCATTTATAATCAATTCTAGCAAGTGTTTCACATATTTTAGAAAGGTTAGGTAATGTCTATGAAAATAGGTTCACACGTTGGAATGAGTGGCAAAGAAATGCTGCTCGGTTCTGCGAAAGAGGCCGTATCTTACGGTGCAAATACATTTATGTTTTATACAGGAGCTCCACAAAATACACGTCGAAAAGAAATCAGCGAATTAAATATCGATCCCGCCTGGGAATATATGAAAGAAAATGGAATTGATGAAATTGTTGTTCATGCACCTTATATCATCAACCTCGGAAATTCCGTAAAACCTGAAACTTTTGAACTCGCCGTAGAATTTCTGGCAAAAGAAATCGAACGCACAATTGCTTGCAAAAGCCATACTCTCATCCTCCATCCGGGCGCCCATGTCGGTGCCGGTACAGAGATTGGAACTGCTCAGATTATCAAAGGGTTAAACGAAGTCCTTACAAAGGATACAGACTGTGTCATCGCACTGGAAACAATGGCTGGAAAAGGTTCAGAGATCGGACGTACCTTCGAAGAACTGGCTGCGATCTATGATGGTGTAAAATACAACGAAAAACTTCGCGTTTGTTTCGATACCTGTCACACCAATGACAGCGGATATGACATTGTTCACCAGTTCGATGAAGTCATAGACCGGTTTGACCGGATTCTCGGAAAAGATCAAATAGCTGTTTTCCATATCAATGACAGCAAAAATCCACGTGGAGCAGCAAAAGACAGACACGCCAACATCGGATTTGGCGAAATCGGTTTCGATGCCTTATCCTACATTGTCCACCACAAAGATTTTGAACAAATTCCTAAAATTCTGGAAACGCCGTATATCCCAGATCCGGAAAATAAGAAAAAATCTTATGCACCATACAAGTATGAGATTGAGATGCTGAAAAGCAAGAAATTCGATCCAGAGATTACAAAGAAAATTCTGCCAAACTAACCGGCAGCTTATCATTCCCTAAAAATGGGTATTAAAAAACACGTCTGGGCGGGATCGAACCGCCGCACCTGCCTCCGGAGGGCAGTGCTCTATCCACTGAGCTACAGACGTATAATCATGCGTTCGAAAACAAGCCTGTTATCGAACGCATTAATTATGCTATCACAAATCTGCCAAAATGTAAAGACTGAATTCCTTATTTCCTCATTCACCAATCAGCTGTTTCTTTTTTCTATCATAATAATATGCATGATCACTGAGCTGTTCCTCATCTTCCACCTGAGCTGTATTCACCTCCTGTACCATCTTCGTCATCTCCTTCTGGGTAAACCCTTGAGATTTAGGAACAATAATCACCTCATGAATACTACTTGGCAGAATATAATAATCCTCTCCAAGCATCTTGCCTATTGTTTCCAGTATCCCCGGATACATCATACAAGCCGCTCCAAAACTTCGGATTGTATTCGTCAGTACAAACATCACATCCCGCTTTTTTTGTTCTGGATATTTCAAAAGATTATGCGACTCTCCCGTCTTTTTATCCGGTTCAAACACCTCTCCCACAATCTCTTTCATTGTATATAATTGCGCTGGCAGAAGATGCACAGAATTTGCACACGCTGTTGAAAACAACTCTTTATCTTCAATCCCCCATTTTTTCAAATGTTCCTTACGTATCAACATTGTCGCTGTTCCTTCCTGTTTCACTTCAAGTAAAACATAAAACACAATGCTTAGATCCAACAAATCAAAATGGGGAACTGCCGACAGCAATTCCTGGTTTCGATTTCTATAAATCAATTTGAACACAATCTGATCCTTTATACCTTCGTAGCTTTCCATTCTGGTCGTGTCCCACGATTTTTCATACCGCACAGCCTCATAAAAATCCATTAATGTATCGGTAATCTCTTCCAGCGATTCTCCTTTCTGAAATCTTTCATAAAAATCTTCCAGATAAATCGTAGGAGATATATTCACAGATGGATCTTCCACAAGGATTCCTCGTTTAATCTTTCCATTATTCTTGACCGCGATATGAATACTTGCAGTAACCCCTCCTTTCAGTTTTTGATTCATTTTCTTCTCTACAACGCACAAAAATTCCTGATATTCCATAAACTTCCTTTCTTTTTGTACGTCCGTCTGAAATTAAAATGAGAAATGTGGTACGAAATGTACCAAGATTTTTTGATTTGGAAAATATTATGTGAACTGATTATATCCAACTTCGAATAAAAATGCAATCTCTTTTTTCAGAGCAACAAAAAGAACCCGCCAAAAGCGGATTCTCCTTGTTCTTATCTTCTGTTTTCCTGTTATATATACTACAATTATACTCTGGACAGATATTCTCCTGTACGAGTATCGATCTTCAGCACATCTCCTGTCTCAACAAACAATGGAACCATAACAACTGCGCCTGTTTCTACTGTAGCAGGCTTTGTAGCTCCCTGTGCTGTATCTCCCTTAAATCCAGGCTCTGTCTCTGTAATCGCCAATTCTACAAACAACGGCGGCTCTACAGAAAATACATTTCCTTTATGAGAACAGATCTTAACATTTTCATTTTCCTTTACAAACTTCAGAGCATCTCCTACAACCTCTGAATTCAATGCGATCTGATCATAAGTCTCTACATCCATAAAGTTGTACAAATCTCCATCCTGATACAAATACTGCATCTCTTTTCTGTCGATGTGTGCCTTCGGGAACTTCTCTGTCGGACGGAATGTCTTCTCTACCGCTCCACCACTGATGATATTTTTGAGCTTTGTTCTAACGAAAGCTGCTCCTTTTCCCGGTTTTACATGCTGGAACTCCAGTATCTGATAAATATTTCCATCAATCTCAACGGTCACACCGTTCTTAAATTCACCTGCTGCGATCATTTGTAAATCCTCCTTCAAACGCGCACTCCTAGCGCATAAATTCTGAACTGTAACTAATTTTATAATAATTTCAAGTTTTTTTCAACCTTTTTTCTTCATGAATTTCTTTTTTGTTATCCGAAATCAAGACTTCCTGCGTTGTTTTTTATAAAAATGCAGGACAATCCGTTCTAAATATCGTTTCAAAACAATCTGTATCTCCTCTTTTGGATGAATCGGTTTCACAAGAATATTGTGAATTCCTGCACGTTTCGCTCCCCATACATCCGTAAACAACTGATCCCCTACAAACACTGTATTGCCTTTGTCAGTTCCCATCTCTTCCATTGCCCGTATATAGTTTTTTGTAGACGGTTTATGTGCATTATATATATATCTTGTCTGAATCTCTTCATTAAACATCTTTACACGAGGCTCTTGGTTATTCGAAATCAAACAAGATTCAAATCCAATCTCCCGCAAACGCGCAAACAATTTCTTTGCACGCTCATCTGCCGGTGCGCCATGCGGTACCAGCGTATTATCAATATCAAAGATTACACCTCGATATCCCTCTTCATATAGCTTTTCAAACGGAATCTTATATGTAGATGCCACATATTCATCCGGATAAAATCTTTCTAATATCATCTCACTTCAACTCCATGACTCTGGTAATTATTTCTTCACAAATCTCTGCTACTGTTTTGTGATCCGTCTCCACGATCACATCCGCTGCGAGTTCGTATTTTTCAGCCCGTTCTTCCATCAACGAAGAAATATACTCTATATTTTTATTTCCACGCAGAATTGGTCTTTCATCGCTGTTCTTTACTCGCTCATAAATGGTTGCCGGCGCTGCAGTCAAAAGAACTACTCTTCCATTTTTCTTCATTTCTTTTACATTTTCTGCACGAAGTGCAGTTCCGCCCCCACAGGAAATCACAACATGTTTCTTCATCTGTAATCTTTTCAAAAGCGAAGTTTCCAGATTCCGAAAATAGGCTTCCCCATATTGCTCAAAAATATGCGGAATACTCATCCCCTCTTCTTCTGCGATCACTTGATCCATATCAATCGTTTCCATATGATATTTCTCACTCAAATATGCAGAAACCGTTGACTTTCCAGTTCCCATAAACCCAATTAGAACAAGACTATAATTCAACGGTTCTTTTAAAACATTTCCCATAAGTCCAACCTCAGCCCTTTCAATTCTGGGCTCTATTATAACAATTTTCCACCCGTTCCGCAAGCATAAGACTCACTGCCCCTTTTTATTTTCATCAGCCTCCAATGCCGCCGCAACATCTGCCAAAAAAGTCTGCCATGCACCTTCATGTTCCACAAAATATTTAGGACAATTCTTTCCCGTCACATCATAATGTCGGATCACATCTTTCTCAGTCAATTGATATTTTTCACACAAATACGCCGTCAATCTTACAACTGAAATATATGTTTCCTTTGTGAACTTTCCTGTTTCATCCGGATGACAACACTCAATCGATACCGTATCTTGATTTCTGCCATTGGACGCATAAGCAATCTCCCACGTTGGAACACACTGCACGATTTCTCCTTCCATACCAACTACAAAATGACTGCTGGTATAATCGCCATGCCCATCTTGAAGTCCATTAAAATAATCGCGGTTATTTTGAGCTGTACTCCCCGGATTTGCTGTATAATGAATCACAATTCCTGTAATCGGATCAGATGCAGTTCCCGGTCTTGAATATTCATTGATATCCAACAATTGCACATCTATCTGCGGTTCCGATGCATCAAGATTCAAATGGCTTGTTTCTGTTTTTTTCCATACGCATTGGTACATCATAAGAACTACCAAAAGAACAACTAAAACCACTATTCCAATCTTCCCATACAATTGCTGCTTATTTATATTTACACGTTTCCTTCTGTTGTTTCTTCTCTTTTTCATCAAAAACGCCTTCTCTTTTGCACTCTCATTTTCTATCTATTTCTTTTATCTTACCATACAATCCTTAAAAATTCGGAAATCAATTATGAATTTTTTATGAAGGATAAAAAATAAAAAAAAGAGTTTGGCTCTATAAAAAACGGAACTGGGATATGTACCGAATCACCGCCATTTCCCAGTTCCGCATAACTACCTTGTTTAATTATAAAAAATCCAAATCAGCATCACATTACTCGTCTACACTGTAGTTTGGAGCTTCTTTTGTAATATGAATATCATGTGGATGACTCTCCTTCAAAGACGCTGCAGAAATCTTAACAAAACGTCCATTTTCCTTCAATTCTTCAATTGTGTGTGTTCCACAATATCCCATACCAGAACGAAGTCCTCCCATCAACTGGAATACTGTATCTTCTACAGTTCCCTTATACGCCACACGACCTTCTACGCCTTCCGGTACAAGTTTTTTAGCATTCTCCTGGAAGTAACGGTCTTTACTTCCATTTTCCATAGCTGCAATAGAGCCCATACCACGATATACTTTATACTTTCTTCCCTGATACAGTTCAAATGTTCCTGGACTTTCATCACAACCTGCAAAAATGCTTCCCATCATACATACATTTGCACCTGCAGCAATTGCTTTTGTCATATCTCCTGAATACTTGATACCACCATCTGCAATAATCGGAATACCATACTCTTTTGCAACTTTATAACAATCCATAACTGCGGATACCTGTGGCACACCAATTCCTGCAACAACACGTGTTGTACAAATGGATCCCGGTCCAATACCAACCTTTACTGCATCCACTCCTGCTTCAATCAGCGCTTTTGTCGCCTCACCTGTCGCAACATTACCTGCAATTACCTGAAGATCTGGGTATTTTTCCTTAACCATACGCACTGTACGCAATACATTTGCAGAATGGCCATGCGCTGAATCCATAACAATTACATCCACATGTGCACGAACCAACGCATCTACACGTTCCAGACAGTTTGCTGTAATACCAATTGCCGCTCCACAGAGCAAACGTCCCTGCTCATCCTTTGCGGACAACGGATACTTGATCTGTTTTTCAATATCTTTAATTGTAATTAATCCCTTTAAATTTCCTTCATCATCTACAATCGGAAGTTTTTCTTTTCTTGCCTTTGCTAAAATCTTCTTTGCCTCTTCCAGAGTGATTCCTTCCTTTGCTGTAATCAAACCTTCTGAAGTCATAGATTCTTTGATTTTCTTTGTAAAGTCCTCTTCGAATTTCAAATCACGATTGGTAATGATACCTACCAGCTTTTTCCCCTCCGTAATCGGAACTCCCGAAATACGGAATTTTGCCATAAGATCATTTGCATCTGCAAGCGTATGTTCCGGTGAAAGATAAAATGGATCTGTAATGACTCCATTTTCAGAACGTTTTACCTTATCCACTTCCTCTGCCTGCTCCTCGATTGACATATTTTTATGGATAATTCCAATTCCACCCTGACGAGCCATTGCAATTGCCATACGATGCTCAGTAACTGTATCCATTCCTGCACTCATCATCGGAATATTCAGTTTCACTTTCTTTGTTAAATGAGTAGTAAGGTCTACCGCATTCGGAATCACCTCTGAATATGCCGGAACCAACAGTACGTCATCAAATGTAATGCCCTCTCCAATAATCTTACCCATGGCCTAAACTTCCTCTCTTTCTCCAACTGTATTTTTCTGAATTAATAGGTTACACAATCTTTTTTGTAAAAAAGTAACCGATAGTTTATCCGTTATGATACCGAAATTCAATATAGTTGTCAAGAGCAAAAGTGCATTAATTTTAGTAATATTTCCACCTTATTTTCGCCCCATTATATTTGCTAATATCTACTTATCTGTCTTTTTAATAGAATCCCTGTTTATCTCAAAAAAGGGACCGTACTTTCGTACAGTCCCTTCTCATATTTTTTACATCATGCCCATTCCAGCTCCGCCAGCCGGCATTGCAGGTGTATCTTCTTTGATTGTTGCAACAACAGACTCTGTTGTCAAAAGTGTGGATGCTACACTCGTAGCATTCTGAAGGGCACTTCTTGTAACCTTTGCAGGATCCAGAATTCCTTCTTTTACCATATCTACATACTCTTCTTTGTATGCATCAAATCCATATCCGACTTCAGATTCTCTTACTTTATTAATAATTACTGCACCTTCCAAGCCTGCATTTGTTGCAATATGGAACAATGGTGCTTCCAATGCTTTCAAGATGATATTTGCACCAGTCTTCTCGTCACCTTCCAGAGTCTCGGCAAGTTTAGCAACTTCTTTTGATGCATGGATATATGCAGAACCACCGCCGGAAATAATTCCTTCTTCTACAGCCGCTCTTGTTGCATTCAAAGCATCTTCCATACGAAGTTTTGCTTCCTTCATCTCTGTCTCTGTTGCCGCTCCCACACGGATTACAGCAACTCCGCCTGCTAATTTTGCAAGTCTTTCCTGTAATTTTTCTTTATCAAATTCTGAAGTTGTCTCTTCAATTCCCTTTCGAATCTGTGCTACTCTGTCAGCAATTGCCTGTTTATCTCCGCATCCGTCTACAATAACTGTATTTTCTTTCTGAACCTTGACAGATTTTGCACGTCCCAGCTGATCCAGTGTTGCTTCTTTAAGATCCATTCCAAGCTCTTCTGAAATCACCTGTCCGCCTGTCAGAATTGCAATATCCTGCAGCATCTCTTTTCTTCTGTCACCATAGCCAGGTGCTTTAACTGCTACAACGTTAAATGTTCCACGCAACTTATTTACAATTAATGTAGTCAATGCTTCACCTTCGATATCTTCTGCAATAATCAGAAGTCTAGCACCAGACTGCACAATCTGCTCTAATACCGGAAGTATATCCTGAATATTGGAAATCTTCTTATCTGTAATAAGAATATACGGATCATCCAAAACAGCTTCCATCTTCTCCATATCTGTTGCCATGTATGCAGAAATATATCCACGATCAAACTGCATACCTTCTACCAAATCTAACTCCGTCTGCATAGTCTTAGATTCTTCAATTGTAATTACTCCGTCATTGGAAACCTTTTCCATAGCATCTGCAACCATCTGTCCTACAGCATCATCACCAGAAGAAACCGCTGCAACTCTTGCAATCTGATCCTTTCCTGTCACATTACTGCTCATAGCTGCAATCGCTTCTACAGCTTTATCCGTTGCCTTCTTCATTCCTTTTCGAAGAACGATTGGATTTGCACCTGCTGCCAGATTCTTCACACCTTCATTTACCATTGCCTGTGCAAGTACAGTTGCTGTTGTTGTTCCATCACCTGCAACATCATTCGTCTTTGCTGCAACTTCACGAATGAGCTGCGCTCCCATATTTTCGAAACCATCTTCCAGTTCAATCTCTTTTGCAATTGTAACACCATCATTTGTAATCAATGGTGCTCCGAAAGACTTATCCAATACAACATTTCTTCCTTTTGGTCCAAGTGTTACCCGAACTGTATCTGCAAGCTGATTTACACCTTTTTCCAGTGCTGCTCTGGCCTCTGCTCCATATTTAATTTCCTTTGCCATGATTTCTTCACTCCTGTCAATTATTATTCATTAAACTTTATGAATCTCAAACAATTATTCTATATGCATCTGCTACTCTACAATTGCAAGAATATCATTCTGTTTTACAATGATGTACTCCTGTCCATCCAGTTCTACATCTGTTCCTGCGTATTTTGAATAAATTACTTTATCCCCTGCTTTTACCTGCATAATCACTTCTTTTCCATCTATTACACCGCCAGGACCTACTGCTATAACTTCAGCCTCCTGTGGTTTTTCTTTTGCCTGACCAGGAAGAACAATTCCTGATTTTGTTGTCTCTTCTGCCTCTAACTGCTTTAACACAATCTTGTCACCTAATGGTACTAACTTCATTATAATTCCTCCTTTATAATTGCACTGTTAGCACTCATATACTCTGAGTGCTAACCCATGAATATAAAATAGCACTACACTTCTCATTTGTCAACAGTGATTCTAATTTTTTATAATTAGTTTATAAAAGGACATAAATAAAGTGAGAGACTCTTGCCTCTCACTTTATCTTCATTTCAGCTATACAAAAAATTCTGATTCTGCCGAATTACTTGCGGTGTTTGTCGTGTTTGCTACGTTTTCTATAAATTACAACACCAATTGCCACAATTGCAACCAAAATACCAATCAATGCCGGCACCATCGATGTCGTATCCCCGGTCTGAACTGCAGTTGAACCATTTTTCTCTGGCACAGCCGGTTTTCCCGGTTTTCCCGTTTTACTCGGTTTCCCCGACTGATCCTCCGGCTTTGGTTTCTCCGGGGTAATATCTTTCTTAATGGAATCCACTTCAAATCTTGTTTCCACAGCATTTCCATGTACATCTTCCAGCAACAGTTCATATATACCGTTTTTGCCATAAACCTTTGTAAAGACTTTCCCCTCTTCGTCTGATGCACTCCAGCCTTCCGGTTTCTTAAGCGGCTCATTTGAAGTCAAGGTTACTGTTACGGTATTGCTCTTCTCATTATAGTTCTGTTCTACCATTACTTCTGGTGCTGTTGTATCCGTAATCTCAAATGACACTCTTGCAGTTACTTGTTCAACCGTAATCTTAGCAGTTGCAGTTCCAACCTCCATATTATTTTCATATACAATTTCCGGTTTATTGCCTGCCCAATTTTCTGTATAAGCAACCTCTGCCGTTTTCATTTCCTCTCCTGTATATTCTGCATCTTCTGCTGTAATTGTTGCACTTGCACTATGTCCGCATATACAGGATTCTGTTATTTTATTATCTTTTGCCATATACGTGTACTGATGTACGTGAGGTTTCTGCAACACAAGTGCATCTTTCGGAATGCCATACCATGTACCATTGTCTGCATCATATCCCGCACTGTTCATATAAGCCTCAAGAGCTCCATCCGGAATATTTAATTTCAGATTTTCTTTCGCTCCCTTTGCAAATTCAAATTCTGTATTCGCTGTGATTCGAATCTGCGGAGGTACTGCACCAAATGTCAACTCTTTCAAATTTGTAAAATACTTAAAAGTATCATGTTCCAGTGTTTCTACCGCCGGAAGACTAATTTTAGTTGTCACTGCATTCGTATAGGTTCCAAAGGCATCTTCTTCTATTTTCTTTAATGCCGGGAAATTAAATTCTTCTACCTTTACTCTTGCGAGAGAATTTTCTTTCAAATATTCTAGTCCTGGAGCTTCAAAAGTCTTTAAATCATAACATTTAGAAAATGCTCCCCTTGCAAGACCTTTAATATTTTTTCCCAAATAAACATGTTCTAAACTCGTTGAACTAGAACCATTTAACTGAAAAACATTTCCGGGGATTTCATTTCCTGATAATCCATAAACCGCAACATCATCAGCAATTTTAAATGATTTCAACTCAAAATCAAACCACTTTTTATGAGCAACTAAATAATCCAAATCTTCATCCCGAACAGCGCCACTCTTAAATTCAATACTGCTAATATTTTCTTTCGGATTTCCATTCGTTAATCCGAACTGAGCGATTGCATCCTCCAAACTTTCTGCAGTATACTCTGTTCCATTTAAAACAATGACAGACCGCACTTCTGCCTTATTTACATGAATCTTGCATCCAGCAAATTTTGTAGTACTTCCTGTCGCTGTTGTAAGCGTTGCCTTTGCCTGAATTGTAACATCTCCTGTGCCTACCGCAACGCCCTTACCAGTATTTACATCAAATTTAACTACACCGCTATTCGTATTCGCACTATCCCAAGCGCCAACCCAGCCCGCATCTTGTGCTTCCGGAGTTAATGCATATTTCAGTTCAAACGCTTGACCTTCTGTCAGCGTTAATGTATTTGGTGTAACTGTAATAGGTTTTTCAACAACAGGCGGTTCCGGTTCTTTTACAATAGCCTTATACACATTAATTTCAGCAGCTGCCGCAAAAGTATCTGTTCCACCTTTGTAATTACTTCTAATATCTACTTTCAAATGATTCGCTTCCACTGGTGCGAACTGAATCAAAGTAGTTGCCCCCATTGCAGTTTCAGGCATTGCCTGATTATAAACAACCTTTGTAGTACCATCCTTCAATGTCGCTGTAACGACAATATCTTTCCACGTACCATTTTCTGCAGTACTTTTTCTTACATAAGACAACTGTCCTATTAAATATGTACCACCTAGATCCCATTCAATACTCTGTGGCAAAACAGACTTTGTTCCATCATAATTTGTATGCCATGTTGTATCTGCGTTCCCGTCAAATGCATAAGTTGCCGGTCCATCTCCCCAATCTTTCACAGACACTTCACTACTTGCTCTTACAGATGCTTTCATCGGAGCCTGATCAAGCAACTCATACTCTACCTTGTTTTCATCTGTTCCACCTGCTGCTTGTACCATAGGGACAGCTCCACTTTGAATGATGCTTAAAATCATTACAAATGCCATGGACAATGCAAAGAACTTTGTTTTTAACTTTTTCACTTGTTTTCCTCCTTTTCCTTTCCGAAGAGATTTGCATATCGTAACCTCTTCCAACTTGCCTCCATATACCTGAGTGCCACCTTTCATTTCACTCTTTTGTATTCATATGGACACAATTTTATTTATAATAACACTTATTTTCTGATATTTGTATTTATTTTTATCGCTTTTCTAATTTCAGTAGATTATTAACGTTTTCTCGTAATATTTTAACCTTTTTTATCAAAAAAACGCCTGTATTTCAGAATTAATTTTCTGAAATACAGGCACTATTTTTACTTTTACATACTTCTTCGACGATTTTCTATTACATTATAAAAACCATTTTCAATACGGAACACAAGCATATTGCCATCTTCTGACTGAAACCGTTCTTTTACGACTCCAATACAATACAGCAACTCTGTCTTTGTTGCTATATAACACCGATACTTTGCATCCAGCGAAATTGCTGTTAGATCCTTTTCTCTTAATTCCAGATACATGTAATCTTCTTCCATGTCATACTTAAATACTCTGGCCTTATGCGTTGCTTCATCCAGTACTTCATCTGCAGAAATTGTTTTTACCATACGTAAATCTACCGGATTTCCTTCGTACATTTTATTCTCCTCTTTTTACCAGCACTATTTCTGAAGTTACATTCTTTCTTTTTTGATCTTATCCAACTCTGTAAATACATAGTCATTTAAAACCTTAATATATGTACCCTTCATTCCGGAAGAACGTGATTCAATGACCCCGGCACTTTCAAATTTGCGAAGTGCATTAACAATAACAGAACGAGTAATTCCCACGCGGTCTGCAATTTTACTTGCAACCAGAATCCCCTCTACTCCGTTTAATTCATCAAATATATGAATAATTGCTTCTAATTCTGAAAAGGAAAGTGTACTGATTGCAGACTGAACAATATGTTCTTTTCTTGTCTCTTCTGCATTTTCTTCATTTACGGAGCGAAGCATCTCAAGTCCCACCACAGCGGTTCCATATTCACTTAAAATAATGTCATCAATGGAATAGGTCTCATTCTGCTTATATAAAAACAAGGTTCCAAGACGTTCTCCGGCAATATCAATCGGTGTAATAATTGCCTGATATCCGTTTACAGAATCTGAGGAAAATCCCAACGTTTCCAGATTGACATTCTCTTTGGTGGACAATACACTCAGAAGCCTCTCATTCAGCATTTCATCAATGTGAGAACCTACAGATTCTCCAATCAATTCTCCAATAGCTTCAACTGAATTACATTTGCTGACACCAAGAACCTTTCCTTTTCTGCTGACTACCAGCACATTAGAATTCAGTATCTCAGTTAATACTGCACAGATATCATTAAAAACTACTTTACTGGAATTGTTATTATGAAGTAGTTTATTAATTTTTCTTGTTTTATCTAATAGTTGTACACTCATCCTTCTCCTCCGTTTCTCAAATTGTATACACAACTCACTTCAAATCACTCGATAAATTCATGTTATCATACAATTTTTGAAATAGCAATAAAATTTACATATCCTTTTTTAAATTTTTCACATAACCGCATTTTTCATCTGCACATGCTAATTTATTTCCTTTTTCTACCATATATCCACCGCACTCCGGACATTTCTCCTTTGACGGTTTTTGCCATGACATAAAATTGCATTCTGGATTATTTTCACATCCATAATATTTTCTGCCTTTTTTCGTTTTGCGAATTACAACCTCACTGCCACATTCTGGACATGGTACACCGATTTTTTCCAGATACGGTTTTGTATTCCGACATTCTGGAAATCCCGGACAAGCAAGAAACTTGCCATGAGGGCCATACTTAATAACCATATTTCTGCCGCATTCTTCGCAGATTACATCGGTCACTTCATCTTCAATCTCTACGCTTTCCAGTTCTTTTTCTGCAATCTTAACAGCTTCATCTAGATCCGGATAGAAATTACGGATTACTTCTTTCCACTGTACTTTTCCTTCTTCCACCATATCCAAAAGACCTTCCATATTGGCAGTAAAATTCACATCTACGATACTCGGAAAAGACTGCAGCATAATGTGATTGACCACTTCTCCTAATTCAGTCATATAGAGATTTTTTCCTTCTTTTGTAATATACCTGCGGGCAAGAATCGTTGAAATCGTCGGAGCATAGGTACTCGGTCGGCCAATGCCCAACTCTTCCAGAGTTTTTACAAGAGTTGCCTCCGTATAGTGAGCCGGCGGCTGTGTAAAATGCTGTTTTTCCTCTATACTTTCTTTTTTCAGTACAGATTCCAGAGAAAGTCCTCCTACCAGAACATTTCCCTCTTCTTTTTCTTCATCTGATTCTGTATATACAGTTCGGAAACCTTCAAACGTCACCTTAGATGCAGATACCGTAAATAAATATCCGGCTGCTCCAATTTTCACAGAAGTAGTCTCATATTTTGCAGGCTGCATCCGGCTTGCGGCAAAACGTTTCCAAATCAACTGATACAGACGGAACTGATCTCGTGTCAGCGATTCTTTCAACGCTGCCGGTGTTCTTGTAATATCAGATGGGCGGATTGCCTCATGCGCATCCTGTATCTTCTTATCTGTTTTCTTTTCTGTATTTCCATCTGCCACATATTCAGCTCCATATGTGTCTCCAATGTAGGCTCTTGCTGCTGCATCCGCCTCTTCTGAAATACGTGTAGAATCGGTACGCAGATAAGTAATCACACCAACGGTGCCACTGCCTTTAATATCTATTCCTTCATACAATTGCTGTGCAATCCGCATTGTTTTCTGCGTTCCGAAATTCAGCACCTTTGCAGCTTCCTGCTGAAGTGTACTGGTAGTAAATGGCAACGGCGCCTTACGAATCCGCTCTCCCTTTTTGATATCTGTAATTCGATATTCTGCATCTTCAATGTCTTCCCGGATCCGATCCATTTCCTCCTTGGAAGAAATCGTCATCTTCTTCTGTTCTGTTCCATAAAATTTTGCAGTCAAAGGACGTCTTTCTCCTTTTACTTTCAATACCACATCCAAAGACCAGTATTCTTCCGGTATAAATGCATCAATTTCTGTTTCTCGATCTGCAATAATACGCAGCGCCACTGACTGTACTCGTCCTGCACTCAGCCCACGCTTAACTTTTGCCCAGAGAAGAGGACTAATCCGATATCCCACCATACGATCCAAAGCACGACGAGCCTGTTGTGCATCTACTAGATTCATATCAATTTCACGAGGTGCTTTTAAAGATGCCTTTACCGCATTTTTCGTAATTTCATTGAAAGTAATACGACGCATTTTTTTCTGATCCAGTTTCAATGCAGTCGCAAGATGCCACGAAATTGCTTCTCCTTCGCGGTCCGGGTCGGTTGCCAGAAAAACTTTATCGGCTTTCTTCGCTTCCTTCCGTAAATTTGCAAGAATATCTCCTTTTCCTCTGATTGTAATGTATTTCGGCTCGTAATCGTTCTCCGGACCAATTCCAAGCTGACTTTTCGGCAAATCGCGGACATGTCCATTGGAAGCAGCTACGGTGTAATTACTACCGAGAAACTTTTTAATTGTCTTCACCTTCGCTGGTGACTCCACGATAACCAGATAATGTGCCATATTACTTCATCCTCCACCCTGATTCACTATATATTGATTCATTTCATTTAACTTCTGATATAATAATTTTTTGAAATTTCTTTGATATATCCTTTAATCTCCAAAGCAACCAGCAACCTAATTATTTCTGATGCAGAAAGACTTGTTTCATCCATCAGGCTCTCAATGCTTTTGGGATAAAGACCAACTGAACTATACACCATATCCTCATCTCTTTCAAGCATTTTTTTCGTTTCTCTATTTTTTTCCAAAAAATTTACATTTGTAAGACTCAAATCTTCCAGCAAGATTTCCGGTGAAATCAGAATTCCGGCGCCCTGCCGAATCAGCCAATTACACCCTCTGCTCAATTCACTGTTCAGTGGTCCCGGAAGCGCCCAGACATCACGTCCCTGCTCCAACGCCAGATCTGCAGTTATCAAAGAACCGCTTTTCTCCTTTGCTTCAATTACAAGCACCCCATCTGATAAGCCACTGATAATCCGGTTACGCCTCGGAAAATGAAACGACAACGGCTGTGTCCCCGGCGGAAATTCAGATAAAATCCCACCTTCATGTTCCAATATATCCATATATAAGCCTTTGTGTTCCTTTGGATAACAAACATCTACTCCGCACCCTAACACAGCAAAAGTTTTTCCTTTTGCCATCAAAGCACCCCTATGGCCTGCTCCATCAATCCCTCTCGCCATTCCGCTGATAATCTGTACGCCTGCCCCGGCTAGACTTTCCGCAAACCTTCCCGCATAGAGTTCCCCATATCTTGTGCATTTTCGCGCTCCGACAATCGCAATACTCACCCCTTCACTTTTAGGCAATTTTCCTTTTCCGTAAATTGCATAAGGGCAGTCCGTAAGCATCTTCAGCTTTTCCGGATATTCATTTTCAAAATACAAATACATCCATATTTTCTGTTCCTTTATTCTTTCCCATTCCTCTTCAAAAGATTTACTTTTCTGAGCCTTTTGAAGTATTGTTTTTTCCTCTTCTGACAAAAAATCCACTTTTTTTAACTGTGTTTCTTCTATATAATAAACATCCTTCGCACATTTCATGTACTCTCGCAATTTACGTTTCTTTAAATCACTGATCCCCTGCATCGATGCAAGCCAATATTCATACGCTCTATATTCTTCCAACTCCTGATTCACCTTCCCCAATATTTTTTATCTAATGTACGATATCCTACCGCCTCTGCCAAATGTGCTGCCTGAATCTTCTCTTCTCCCTCCAAATCCGCAATGGTACGAGCCACCTTTAAGATTTTATGATAAGAACGCGCCGTCAATGATAAATTTGTAAAAGCCTGTTTCATTAATTGCTCTTCTTTTTCTCCTAACAAACAATATCTCTCCAATTCCGTTGCGCCCATCATACTGTTGGACAAAATATTCGTACCTTGATACCGCTCTGTCTGAATCGCCCTTGCCTTGCAAACTCTCTCCCTGATATCCGCTGAACTTTCTTCCATAACCTGTGACTTTTTTCTAATCTTCAGCGCTTCATATTCTACTTTCGGAGATTCTACACATATATCCATGCGATCCAAAAACGGCTGGCTTAATTTTCCCAAATAATTCTGAATCTGTCCCGGTGTACACGTACACTTTGCACTTGGGTATGCACCACATGGACAGGGATTCATTGCCGCTACTAACATAAAATTTGCGGGAAACAAACATGCCCCCTGTGCTCTTGTAATCCAGATTTTTCGCTCCTCCAATGGTTGTCGCAAAACTTCCAAAACAGATTTTTGAAATTCCGGAAGTTCATCCAAAAACAAGACACCACAATGCGCCAGACTGATTTCTCCCGGCGACGGAATTACTCCCCCTCCTACCAGAGCTCTCTTTGTTACAGTGTGATGCACACTACGAAAAGGTCGAGTCTGAATCAACGGATGCTCCTCTTCCACTTTCCCTAAAATGCTGTAAATCTTTGTAATTTCCATGCTTTCTTCCAAAGTCAGAGGCGGAAAAATCGTTGGGATCCGCTTTGCAGTCATTGTTTTTCCACTTCCCGGAGGACCTACTAATAACAAGTTATGTTCTCCTGCTACAGCTATTTCAGCAGCTCTCTTCACTGCCCTTTGCCCACAAATATCCTCGTAATCTAAATATTCTTCCTTATTATCATCTGCTAGAATTGTTCTTTTTGATTTCTTTTTCACTTTTTTTATTTCTTTTATATCATTTAGATACTCATACACCTGTCTCAGACTTTCCACACCGATAATTTCTACTCCCTCTGCCAGCGTTCCTTCTTTGACATTTTCTTGTGGAATCATGCAGCGCTTCATTCCCGCCTCTCGCGCAGCCAGTACAATTGGTAAAATTCCCGGAACTCTCTGAACCTGCCCATCCAAACTCAATTCACCGACAATTAGCATAGATTCCAATTTTTCCACTCGAACGTTTCCCAGCGAAGCCAAAATGGAAACTGCAATTGGCAGATCAAAGGCTGCTCCACGCTTTTTCATCGTAGCTGGCGCCAGATTAATGACAATCTTTTTCGCCGGAAAATCAAGTTCTGAATTCCGAATTGCCGTACGGACACGTTCTCCTGCCTCCTTCACTTCTGACGACAGATATCCCACCATGTGAAATACCGGAAGTCCATTTCCTACATCTGCCTCTACATTTACAAATTCTACTTTCAAACCGAAAATAGCCGCAGACCGTACACTACTAAAACTCATGTACACACTTCCTTTCTTGAACCCTTCTTCTGTTGTTTTGTTACTCTTGATCCCAAATATGGAGTCGTGACCGAAACGGTCAGATGAATAAATAAGCCGGAAAGAATTCCGGCTGATGATTGTATCTTATATTATATAATTAGAGATGTCAATTCTTTTTCATAAAAGAAACATGCATTTCTCTTCTACTATTTGTAAATAATCCGGCATGCCTTTTTCTTCGATTAGCAACTGCTGATCCCGATACAAAAAACATGAGAGAACAGTTGTTTTACACTGTGTATTTTCCGGTCGCAGATAGTATTGCATTTCAAACGGAAGTTCTGCCTGTGTTCTCACCTGCACTTTTAGACAATTTTCAGAAGGTCCCCCCCAGATTGGAATAAAATCATGCGCTCGGTAGCCAATAGCAGTACACGTTTCTGGTATTTCCTGTTTCAACTGCAAAACAATCCCCCAATCCACCAGTTCTGCTGTATGTGCATCTAAACGACGAATATCTGTAATATTCTTACATCCTGTCAACTTTGCAGCCTCTTTATACTGTGGATTTGCAAACAATTGCTTTGTATCCCCTTTAACTACAACAGCTCCTTGCTCCAAAATCACCAGTTCTTCGCAAAACCGATATACTTCATCCCGACTGTGCGATACCATAATGACTGTTCCCTGATAATCTTCAAGCATTTCTTCCAGTTCCAACTGTAAACGGTCTTTCAAATATCCGTCCAATGCAGAAAACGGTTCATCCAATAATATCACTTCCGGTTCATATGCCATAATTCTCGCAAGCGCAACTCTCTGCTGCTGTCCTCCGGAAAGTTGTCCAGGCAAACGCCGTTCCAACCCATTCAGCCGAAACTTAGAAATCATTTCCCGTACTCGTTTCTGTATTTCTAATTTATTTCCCCGTAAACCGGAAGCAATATTCTGTTCTACAGTCATATGTGGAAACAATGCATAATTCTGAAATAGATATCCTATTTTCCTTTGTTGAGGTTTCAGATTCACTTTTTGTTCACTATCAAACAGTGTTGTATCCTGTATACAAATCCGTCCCCGATCCGGAGTTTCAATTCCCGCAATACTTTTCAAGGTCATACTTTTCCCACAGCCAGAAGCCCCCAAAATTCCAATTCTGGACGCCTCACTGTGAAACTGTACTGCCAGCTGGAACTCACCCAGCATTTTCTTAATATCAATTGAAATCGCCATTTTATCCTATCCCTCTGCATTTTTACCAACGTTTGATATGTTTCATCTGTTTACCGGAAAAGAGATTCATCAGACACACGACACAAAATGCAATCAAGATAACAATTCCAACCCACACCCCGGCGGTCACATAATCTCCATCTTGAATTACCATTGCAATTTTCTGGGAAATCGTTCCTGTCTTTCCCGGTATATTTCCAGCCAGCATCGAAGTTGCACCATATTCACCCAAGGCTCTTGCAAAAGTCAAAATTGTCCCAGATGCGATTCCTGGTCCCGCTGTCGGAAGTACAATTTTCCAAAATATTTTCGTTTCAGACATTCCCAATGTACGTGCAGCATAAACCAGATTTACATCAATCTGTTCAAATGCCGCTCTGGCATTGCGGTACATCAAAGGAAATGCAATCACCGTTGCTGCAATGACGCACCCCAGCCAGGTCTGCACAACTTTAATGTCAAACTGTTCGTATAGCAAAATCCCAAGTGGCCGCCTTCTGCTAAACAAAAGTAGCAAGAAAAATCCCGCTACCGTCGGAGGCAACACCATTGGAAGCGTCAGTATTCCATCTAAAACAGCCTTTTTCGCCGGCGAAGCCTTCACTACTTTTCTAGCAGTGTAAATTCCCAGAAAAAAGGAGATAACTGTCGCTGCAACTCCGGTTTTCAGAGAAATAAATAAAGGACTCCAATCCAAATTTTTTATCACTTCTACCATAGATTATTCAACCTCAGTATCAAAATAGTAAGATTCAAACACTTCTTTTGCCTCATCTGATAAAACAAACTTCAAAAAGTCTTCTGCTGCCTTTGTCTGCGCCTCATCGGCCTCTTTATTGACAACTCTTGCTATCGGATAAATCACATTTCCAGTCAATTCATAAGGCACTGTTTCCAATATAACCAAGTCTTTCTCATATCCGTAAACATCTGAATAATAGGTGGTTCCCACTTCACAAGAACCTTCCACAACTGCAGACAACACTTTACTTACATTATCCTGTTCACTGATTTCCACGCCACCCAGAGCTTCAGAAATTTCACTCGTAGAAATCTTAGAAACATCTTCCACCTCCGGGAGCATTCCCATATTCACCAATGCCTGTCGAGTATACTTTCCAACCGGGACACTTCCGCCTGCCAGAGCAATACTCTCTGCTTCTCCCAGATTCTTCAGCCCTGTCACCTTCGTCTCGCTGTCTTTCAGAGTCACTACAACAACTTGATTATTGACTATATTTGCTCTGGTTCCATCGACCATCAAGCCATCTTCCTCTAAAGTATCCATCTGTTTCTGTGCAGCGGAAAAAAATATATCACACTCATACCCTTCCTGTATCTGCGTCAGCAATGTGCCTGAACTGTCTGCATTATAGACAATCTTCACTTCCGGATGTTCCTCGTTATACAGTTCAGCCAATTCAGTCATAACTGTATTCAAACTTGCAGCAATAAAAACCTGAATCTCTGTCTCTTCTGCTGCCACTGCATTTTCTTCTGCATGTTTCTCTTCTTTGGATTTGTCTGCACATCCAACCATTCCAATTGTCAGTACACTTACTAAAATAACTGCCAACACTCTCTTTTTCATTGTCTTTTCCTCCTCAAATGTCCATCCTAATTTTCATTTCCACATTCCCCGGCTGTACCACACAAAATTCCCAATCCATGTCCAAGAGCCGGTAAGATATATTCCAAGTTTTCCCTCACTGCTTTGGGACTTCCGGGCAGATTTATAATCAACGTTTTTTTACGGATTCCAGAAACGCCCCGGCTCAACATTGCCCGGTTCGTAATGCTTAATGAATACCAACGCATCGCTTCCGCAATTCCCGGCGCCATCCGGTCACAAACTGCAAGTGTCGCTTCCGGTGTTCTGTCCCTCTCCGAAAAACCTGTGCCACCGGTTGTAAAAATCACATCCACCGACTCTTCATCTGCCAATCTACATAAACAGCCTTCTAACTGCTCCTGTTCATCTGGTAAAATCAATTGTTCCTTCACCTGATATCCAGCCTCCGACAACATCTGAGAGATAAGCGGACCACTTTTATCTTCTCGTTCTCCTGCGAATCCTTTATCACTCAACGTAATGACCGCAGAAATAAATCTTTTTTCTTCTTTGTTCACTTTTCCATTAACTTTGTCACTCATTACTAACCTCCAATCTGTACCATACGTTTTTCTTCCGTAATCTTTTGAAGCTGTTCAAAACAGTGTTGTTCCGGTTTTTCCAAAATGGCTTCTCGCAATATTGCACGTATGTCATCTGTCATATCTTCCGAGTCACCTGTAAGGTTTTTACGCAATGCCTTTCGCAGATCATACGATTTTCCATAACAAAGGCAGGGTTTTAACTCTCCTTGTGCAGTTAGACGTATGCGGTTACAAGTTCCGCAAAATTTCCCATGTATCGCACTGATAAAACCGACACTTCCCTGATATTCCGGAATTTTATAATATTGTGCTGGTCCGTTTCCATGAATTCGTTCATCCGGTTTCATCTGCGGAAACTGTTCTTGAAACTTCATCAACAGCTCTTCATTTGAAATCGGCTCAAACTGCCTTCCATATCCAATGGGCATCATTTCAATAAAACGTACATCTACCGGAAATTCTTCTGCCAACTCAGCCAATGACAGCCACTCATTTTCATTCATCTGCTTTTGCAGCACAGCATTAATCTTTACCTTCAAATCTACAGCCAATGCTGCTTGCAGCCCTTCCATTACCTGCATAAGTTCATCTCGTCCGGTAATCCACTCATACCGTTCTCGCACCCTGCTGTCCAAACTGATATTTACACCGTCCAGCTTTATATCCGCCAGCTCCTGTGCATATTTTCCAAGAAGAACTCCATTTGTTGTCACTGTCACCTGTTCGATTCCGGGAATTGCTTTTAACCTGGCGATCAATTCCACACAACCTTTTCTCACAAACGGTTCTCCTCCGGTAATCTTCAATTTTCGGATTCCCTCTTGTGCCGCCACCTGACTGATCTGTTCTATTTCTTCATAAGTCAAAATCTCACCCATAGACACTAGCTCTACGCCTAGCGGCATGCAATATCTACACCGCAGATTACATCTGTCTGTAATGGAAATACGCATATAGTCAATCGTTCTTCCAAACTGATCTTTCATTTTCCATCTCCATAATCTCCTATTTTCCAAACCCACAATTCGGGAATGTACAGATTGGACAAGACAGACACAGTCCACCTTCTCCTAAGCAATCCAAATCTTTCTTTGTCAACTTTTCATCTGCCATTATTCTCGGTAATACTAAGTCAAATACGGTTCGTTTTGCATACATCACGCACCCCGGTAAACCTACGATTGGAATATTCCCATTATAGTATGCCAACATAAACATTGCACCAGGAAGTACCGGCGCTCCATATGTAATAACCTCTGCTCCTGTGTTCCGAATTGCCAAAGGCGTTCTGTCATCTGGATCCACACTCATTCCGCCGCTGCATAAAACGAGTTCTGCCCCCAATTCCAATAACTCCTGAATAAAACCTGTAACACGTTCCGGATTGTCATCACTGATCCGATGCCCGATCAATTCTGTATCGTATTCCGCCAGTTTTGCCTTCAAAACAGGGGTAAATTTATCCTCAATTCGCCCATGATATACTTCATTTCCCGTTGTTACGATTCCCACTTTTTTATGATGGAATTTCTTCAGTTCAAAAATAGAGCCTTCTCCGCAAACTTCTTGCGCATGCTGCATTTTTTCCTTCTCGATTACAAGAGGAATAATCCTCATTCCAGCCAGTTTTTCCCCCTTCTTCACTGGGAAATTGCCATGGCGGCTGGCAATCATCATTTCACCTAAACTATTGATTTTATTTAACTTTTCACGATTCACTTTGAGCAATCCATCGCACTCTGCAATCAATTCAATTTTTCCTTCTTTTACATCTGTCGGACACATGTTTTCATTTTTGCACATCCCATAGAGAATTTCTGCCGCCTCGTTTTCATGTAGCATCTTCTCATTGTTTTCCCAAATATAAATATTGTCCTTTCCCACACTTAACAAAACCGGAATATCTTCTTCTGTAATCACATGTCCCTTCCGAAATACCGCATCTTTCGTCACACCAGGAATAATCTGGGTAATATCATGACAGAGAATCTGCCCAACTGCTTCTTCTGTTTTCATTAATTTCATAACCTTCACCTCATTTTTCAAATATACGCCGATATTCTTCTTCCGCAAATTGCTCTACCGATTTTTCCAATTCTTCGTACTTTCGAATCAATTCCAGCCCTGATTCAGTTACTTTAGCTGCTCCTCCAAACTTTCCTCCGGGTTGTCTGCTGACAAGTTCCAGACCAGTCTCTGCTTCTGCTGTTCGAATCATGCTCCACGCCTTACTATAGGATATTCCTGTTTTTTCACTTGCTTCCCGCACTGCTCCTAAGCGCTGTATCTGACGAAGCAGTGTAACCGTTCCCGGACCAAAATACGGTTTTGTATACACAAGCCGAACCTTGACCTGTGCCCGATTTAATTTCCGATGATGCTCTTCTGCTACCACATCTTTTATAGTTCCTTCTTGTACAGGTTCAACTGTTCCTCTATCTCTTATTTCGACATACTGTGGTTTCGAATGTAACGATTTAATTGCTCCGCGCAATCCATCTTCTCCATTGTAATTCAGAATATCTGAAAAAATCTTCTGATCCAGCATTACCGGATGTCCCCCCCGATACTGATAGGATGGAATTACTACCGCAGCCTCTACTTTTAATAACCGCTCCACTGTTTCCATAGAAAAGAACGGCACATCTACCGGACAGATAAAGACTTTGCTACAGCGGTCTCTCAAATATTTTATCCCCAATTTCACTGAGTCCATCATTTCTGCTTTTTCAGGATTTTCATTTGATAAAAATGTAACCCCAAAGCCCTTAAGTTGTTTTTTCAACGCTTCATTTTGACTACCTGTAATGATCACAATGTCTTTGACCCCTGCTCGCTGAAAGTTCACTACGATATATTCTGCCAAACTCATTCCCTTCACTTTGGTAAGCGCCTGTTCTGCACCGCCGCGCGCTCCTGTACCTGCTGCCGTAATCACTGCTCCGATTGTTTTCCAGTTTCTTTCTGTCATCTGCGTCATATCGTCATGCACCGCCTTATCCATCATTTACACCTGCTCAGACAGAACCTCTGCCTGCGCGTACCTGTATCAGTTGTGCTGCTATGCTTACTGCGATTTCTGCCGGTGTTTCTGCCTGAATCTCCAAGCCGATCGGTGTTGTAATCCGTTCCAGATCTTTCTCCGTCAATCCGGACTGTTTCAGCGCTCGAAAGACTGCCGCCTTCTTCTTACGACTTCCTATAACACCGATATATTTTGCCGGAGTACGCAGAATCTGCTCCTGCACGATGGTATCATCCTTATGCCCCCGCGTCATCACACAGACATAATCCTCCTCTGTAATCGTTACGGATTCGGCAATCTTCTGCATATTGATTTTCAAAACCCGCTCTGCCTTTGGAAATAATTCCGGCTTACAGAACTCTTCCCGATCCTCCAGAATCACACAAGTAAAATCAATGGCACTCAATGCCGGAACCAATGCCTGAGCTACATGACCACCGCCAAAAATATATACTCTGCCCGGCTGCGTCAACCGTTCATAATAATATCGTCTTCCATTTTCTTCCGCAAAGCCGAATGCACTTACCATATTATCAAGTACATTTTCCGGCACATACATTCCTGCAGTTCCACTCTTTCTTCCATAAAAAGCAAATCCACCATCGCATTCCTCAGTAATATCCAGAATTAGCCACGCCGTTTCTTCCCGTACTTCCAAATCCTGACAAAAGCGAATACTTTCTCTTGTAAGCGTTTCTTCTGGATTCAAATAAGAAAACGCTACATCCACTTCACCGCCACAGACCATTCCAAGATCTTGAACTTCATTCTGTTTCAGATAATAATGTGCCCGACAAGAACATCCTTCCTTTAAGACTTGAAGAGCTCTCTGCTCCGCCTCATACTCTACAGCGCCACCACCAATGGTTCCAAAAATTCTTCCCTCTTCTCCTACAACCATATGTGCCCCTGCACCGCGCGGCGCACTTCCGGTACGGTCATAAACCGTCAGAAGAACCACTTCCTTTCCATCTTTCATATAGGACTGTAAAGCCTCTGTCAATCCAGACATAACTTCCCCTTCTTTCTATTCTTTTTTCCGCTTTCAATCATCGTTCATTTTCGATTGTTTTTTAATAAACAATCGCTTTATATTACCTATATTACGGGCATAGCTCTATCAAGTCAAGGTCATATGTCCTTTTTTATATAATCTTTTTTATCTATGCCTTGAAAACAGCATAAAATAAGGATTCCTATCACTATGCACAAAAACTCGATTGAAATTTTGTTAATTTTTACTTTCGTATTCTCCCATCAAAAAAGAGAGACTCCGTTACTGAAATCTCCCTTATACATAAATCTTTATAAAATTGTCAAACTTGTATTTGTCCTTTTAAGAGTAAATTTTCATTTAAACCAAGCAGGCTACCAAAAAATATCTGGAAAGTCTGTAAATGGTAATAGCAGTCTCTATAACGGAATCCTTTGCCCATCACTTGCTTGTTGCTTAATAACTTAATAATACGAAATTTCATTATATACTAAACTTACACCATCCGGACTACTCACCGTACAATCCAAATATCTTGCTCCTCCTGTTCCCGTCACACCCGGGCCTTCAAAAGTAATCGTATATAACTGATTTGTTGCCGATTGTCCATTCTCTAATACCTCATCGTTTGATACTCTCTTTTCTAAAATCATATAGGTACCATTTACATCTCCAAAATAATCCGAAAGAGAAATTGAATTTTTAATTGCACTTTCTACCATTCCTTGATATTCATTTACATGCGATCCAAAGTCTCCCCATGTTCCCTCGTAAAATATTAAATTATCAAACATCTCAAGAATTTCATTTTGTTGTGTTCCCGAACTTTCATTGATGCCCGTTTCCGTATCATTTATTTCTACATTATTTGCTTCTGTATTTTCCTCATTACTTACTTCCGAATCCTCTTCACTATTTTGAATCGGATTCTCTTTACTTGGCAAATCAGGATTGTTTACCCATGCCTCTTCATAATGTTCTTTCGTACAGGCACTCATCTTAAACAAGGCAGCTTCTTCCGAATTATTATAGTACATTAGTTCAAACACCGTTCCATCTTTGTACATATGACCATATCCGCCTGCCTCCTTCATTTTAATATACAGTTCTTGAAACTCATCTGTAGTCTCCCCAAATGAATCACATATTAATTTTCCGAATTTATCTCCAACATTTCGATACTCCATTGGAAATTGTGCTGTAACTCCCACAATTTGGTTCGTATCTTTTAAAGCTAAAATCTGAACCCCAATATTATCTGGGATCAAAGAATACTGGTTCGTATAAGTATATTTTAAATAATTATCTCCGCTCGGGAGCTCATCTGTATCTTCACTCTCCAACAAAGTTGTTCCAGGTATCATTTGAGGTGTCATAGTTTGAGCGATCAATTCTCCTACTTCCGAATCGTAAGCGGCTGCTTCCTGTAGTGATTCCAACGTTCCCTCATATACTTCCTTACGCCAAATTTCTTCATCACCACTGCACCACGATTTGTTTGCTATTTCATTAAATCTGTCACAGTAGTCTTGAACCGTCATCTTGTACGCTTTTCCGTCTTCTGTTAAAAACGATTCCCGTGATTTCGCAGATGATTTATTTTCTACGTCTTCATACCCTTTTTTGAAATCGGAAAAGAATCCTGTCGCACTTCCTATAATGCAAACTCCTACCAAAAGAATACCTATTCCAATCAAAAATATCTTTTTCTTACTTTTATTTACTGGTTCTTCTATTTCATTATTTTCATCATTACATTTCGTTCCGCACTCTGGACAAAACACTACATTATCTTCTAATTCTCTCCCGCATTGCTCACAGTATTTACTCATCTTCCTGTCCTCCACTAACATCATTTTCACCTGTATTTTCTTCCGTATATTGAAAGGTATTTCTTATATTTCTTCTTGCTTTATCTGCAATGAACGCAACCTGTCTCAGTCCTGAACTAAGTAAAATTAAAACAACTGTAATCGCAATAATACACAATAATATCTGTGTCAAATATATAGAACTTCCGAACGTAATTGGCATATCCCAAATGGCATGCATAACAATTACAAGTATTAAAAATTTCAAAAACTGAGGCTTGTAATAATCATTATTTTCAAACCCATTCTCTCCTTTCGCCAAAACAAGTCCTACTGCCGCTATCGCTGTCCACACTGTATGCGCTCCTATTGAAAGAACTGCACGCAGAAACAGTATATCAATCATATAGGAAATATCCTGAGAATATAGCAGGCCATTAAAAGCGTATCCTGCAGTCTCAAATACTGCAAATCCCGCCCCCACACAGGCTCCCAACAATAATCCATTCAAAATATATTTTGTATTTTGCTTTTTGATATAATGTCCAACAACTATAATTTTTCCTATCTCTTCTATTATTCCAACCAGAATTGCACCTATATAATCTAATTCTCCAACACCTACAACCTCATACAACACCAGCGTTGAGATCAATGATAAAACACCGCCTATCAAAAATATGGATATGACATCAAAAATACTGATGTTTCGCGGCACATTCGTTTCCCAAAAGAAAATAACTAACGAAAACGGCACTGCCAGCGCACCCACAAACATCGCTCCCGGAACTCCATTCATATTTTCAAATTCCATTATGACAATAAGAAGACCTATAAACACGATTGAAAAGAGCAGAAAGATTCTCGAAAACAACCAAGGCTTCGGCCAGCCAGCAACCATTTCACTTTCTTTCGGGGTTGTTTTTTTCGTTCCACAAACAAAAAGCTCCTCTCGTTCCTCCAGAGAGTGCTTCTTTAACACTCCACTAACTAATTCTTTTAAACGAATTTCAACATTCCCCTCCTGGCCCGCCATCTCATTGATTGTATTAACAAATCCCCCTACTCCTTTTTTTACTTTTTTCAGGACATCCTCTTTTTGCATTTCCATCTGGTTTTGTTTGCTATTATTAGATGTCAAACTATTTCCGCATACAGAACAAAATTTCGCTTTCAAGCCTATTCTGTTTCCACAATACGGACAAAACTTGCTCTCCTCTTGACATATAAACTCTTCCCTCTGCTTTTCTGCTTTTAAATCTTCATACTGGCTACCGCACTTGCTGCAAAATTTTGCATTATCACTTAATTCTTTCCCACAATTAGGACATTGTTTTCCCATAATCGTCACTTCCTCCTCAATGTACTTTCTTATATTTTAGGTCAATTACACCCTGATAGTCAATAGGTCATCGTGCCATAATTTAATTATATTCCACTACTCCACAAAAAGGAGGTGCAATGCCTATTGTCACGCTTAAAAGATTTGCGCAAAGAACGCGGTTACACGCAAATCAAGATGCAGCACTTAACCGGTATAGACCAAAGCGATTATTCCAAGATTGAAAACGGCAAACGCTACTATACCTTTGAACAGTGCCGGAAGATAGCCCTTGCCCTTGGCACAAGCATGGACTACCTCTCCGGTCTCACGGATGAAAAGAAACCTTACCCCCGTTCCAATTCATCCAAATAGCAGAAAAACTGCCTATCATCATTATAATGACAGGCAGTTCTTTTGTACTATGCACACTGCTTAGTAATACAATTTATTTAATTTTTCTTTCACTTCCATTACATTTTTATAACGCTTATTCGGATTTACCATAATACATTTTTCTATGATATTTCCGATTTTCCCGGTTGCCATTTCATTCACAGGGTGTTTTCCGGTCAGCATGACATTCATCATAATTCCTAATCCATAGATATCCGTTCTTTCATCCGATTGTGCTTCACCATATTGTTCCGGTGCGGCATACCCAATAGTTCCCACCGTTCTCGTGTCTTTTTCTGAATAGATTTTATGAATTTTAGCAGCATCAAAATCAATAATCTTGACTTTTCTATTTTTCATAACAATGATGTTTTCCGGTTTGATATCTCTATGAATAATCTGATTCAAGTGCAATGCATATAATCCGTCACACACCTGACTTATGATTTTCCTCACACAACTCTCTGACAATGTTTCCTGTTCCAATCGTTCTGCAATCGTAATCCCCGGTATAAATTCTTCCAAAATAATCGTTTCCTCTTCATTACTACATACTTCATAAATTAAAGGCAGGTTTTTTTGCTTCACCTCAAGCAGTCTTTCATACGCAGGATAAATTCCTTTTAATTTCTTAACTACCACATAGTTTCCCCACTGCTTATGCTTATATAAAAGCACTTCCCCACAATCTTTTTTCTTTAATACTTTTACAAAAATATAATACTCTTTCAGGTTCTCTATTAACCACTGATACATAACTTTCTCCCATTGCCAACCTGATTTCTCCATGATATACTCTCTACGAGGTGATACAGATGATTAAAAAACCAACCGATGAACTGATGGACGCACTTAATCAATGTTCGTCTGTCAAAGAATATATAGACAACGAACAGGATTATTTGATTGATTCTGCTCTTTCCGACTATTTGAACCAACTATTAGAAGAAAAATCTTTGAAAAAATCTACGGTTATTAAAAATTCGGAACTCAATGAAATTTATGGATATCAGATTTTTTCAGGAAAACGTATTCCTTCACGCGACAAACTGATTTCGATTTCTTTTGGAATGGAACTTTCACTCGAAGAAACACAGGCTCTTTTAAAATATGCAGGATTCGCTCCTCTATATCCAAAACAAAAACGTGACAGTCTGCTTATATGGGGCAAAAATCATCAGTTTTCCATTTATCAGATCAATGAGTTACTTTATGCTGAAAATGAAGACACCCTATAATTATTGCACATAATAATACTCCAACTGTTCCACCATGCCGTCAGCAGAAAAAGTGATATTTAACCTTGGACTAAGCTCTCTATCAAACCGATAGCAGAGTTCGTTTGCATGCTCCTGATCCGGTGCCCCCAATATTTCCTTTACGTTTCTGATATCCGATGTTCCATCAATCCCGTAAATTCCATATTTCTTTTTATTTTCTCCGGCTGTATAATCAATCAGGATATCTTGTATAACCGTTTCTTGATTTACCGCTACAGTCAGCATTACGAATGTATAGATATCCATTCCATTTTCACGGTACATTCCATTCGTTTCTTCGCCAAATGTTGATTTAATGTCAACAGCCTCACTTCCAAGCACATCTTTTAAATCATTTTCCACTTCTGAATCATAGATAATATTCTCACCTGTCCTGAAATTTTCATTAATGATATTTTGAATCTCTGATTCCTCTAAGTGATTCTTATTTACATGACTTTGTATTCCATGCTTTACCAAAGGAATCGCAATCAACATTCCAATAATTAAAACACTTCCCAATATCCACAATAAAATATGTTTTTTATGAGTGTCTTTTATCTGTATTTCCTGTTTCTCATATTGAAACATACACCTTGGACAATAATGTGCTTCATCTGGCAATTCCATACTACAATTTGGGCACTTTTTCATCTTACTACCTCTTTGCCATCACGAAAACAACTTCGTGTACTCCGTCTGTGTATCTGCAATATGATATACATAAATTGTTTTTTCTATCTGTCGGTATATAGAAACATACCTTTCAGATATAACCATACGATACCCTTTTCGGTTCAACCATTTATCCGGTGTAAGAGAACCCGAATCCGGATATAATTCCAAACGTTCAATACTATTTAAAATCTGATCTGTTACTTTCATCGCAGATTCTACACCAAATTGAAGAAGATAATAATCTTCAATTTTTTTCAAATCCTCCCACGCAGTAGGAAGAATCTCCACTCTATATTGTTCCTGCACGTTCTCTTAATTCCTTTCTTGCTTCGGAGATACTTCTTGTCTTTGCTCCATTTAACCGCTCTTCTTCTGCCTGTATAATTTTAGCACGAAGTTCTAATGCCTGTTCCCTTTTCTCAAAGGCATCAATATTCATAAATACACCATCTCCCTCACCGTTTTTTGTTATATAAATAGGTTCACTTGTTTTTCTTGCAAGATTGGAAATGGAAGAATAATCATTCCTAAGTGTTGCAGAAGGCTTAATAATCATTTCACTCATCCTTTCATATCGACTTGTTTCTATATGACTTTCTTGATATAATTATATCTTTATTTTTATATATTATCAATGGATTTTATCAAATTGATTTGGAAAAGCACGAAAAATCCCTCTCTTTCATAAACTATACTAAACGTGCTAAGAGGTGTCATCTTGAAATCTTTTCCCAATCCGCTCACACCGGCTGAAGAAAAATATTATTTGCAACGCTATACAGAAGGGGATCTTCAGGCAAAACATATCCTGATTGAGCGTAATTTACGTCTGGTTGCACACATTATCAAAAAGTACCAGTCTCTAGATGAAGACCCGGATGATCTGATTTCAATCGGAACGATTGGATTGATCAAAGCCATTGTTACCTTCAATGCCGATAAAGGAAACCGACTAGCAGCCTACGCCTCCAAGTGTATTGATAACGAAATCCTCATGTATCTAAGAGCAAAGAAAAAAACAACCAGGGAGATTTCTCTCTATGAACCAATCGGTACCGACCGGGAGGGTAATGAAATTCAACTTTATGACATTATTGAAGCTGAGGATGAAGATGTTTCAGAAAAAATTCATCTCAAAGAAAATATTCAAAAATTATACGAGAAAGTAGAAAACGAGCTTTCCCAGAGGGAAAAACTCGTTCTAAAAATGCGATATGGTCTCTATCGTGGAGAAGAATATACACAGCGGGAGATTGCCTCACAACTCGGCATCTCCCGCTCCTATGTCTCTCGTATTGAAAAAAGTGCAGTTGAAAAGCTTCGTAATTTCTTTTGACCGAAACTTATTTATTATTCTTCTGAGGCATTAAAAATATAAAGATTAAGGAACTAATCAAAAGCAATCCCGGATAGAACAAATTCGGCATGATTTGAAATGCAGAAATTTCGTATCCCAGCTCAGCTGCTGCTGAAATAGCAACCAGCATCTGTGCACCGTATGGAATCACCCCTTGAAAAACACAGGAAAATGTATCTAACAAAGACGCTGCTTTTCTAGATGTAATCCCATATTCTTTGGACATTTCTTTAGCAATCGGATTTGCCATTACAATTGCAACAGTGTTATTTGCTGTTGCAATATCCATTGCACCAACCAAAAGTCCCATTCCAAGCTGTCCACCGCGCTTTCCTTTGAATACACGTCGAATTGCTGACAGTAATGCTTCAAATCCGCCGTACTCTCGAATCAACGCACACATTGCTGCTACAAGAATTGCTACCATCGATGTTTCAAACATTCCGGCAGCTCCTGATCCCATATTTGCCAAAAGATCTGTTGGTGCAGTCTGACCAGTACTCAACATAATAATTGCACCGGAAACAATTCCTATTAAAAGAACGACAAACACGTTAATTCCTGCAATTCCCCCAATCAGCACAAGCACATATGGAATAATCTGTATCAGATTATAAGATTCCACTACCGCACCATTTAATTCTGTATTAAATGATAATACCAATATCAACACTAATGTAGCTAACGCTGCTGGAAATGCAATTCCGGAGTTCTCGCGGAATTTATCTTTCATCGCACAGCCCTGTCCATTGCATGCCGCAATTGTTGTATCGGAAATAAATGACAGATTATCTCCAAACATCGCACCGCCCATTACAGAACCGATGCAAAGCGGCAGATTAAATCCGGAGGCTGTAGATACTGCAACCGCAATCGGTGTCAACAGTGTAATCGTACCAACAGAAGTTCCCATAGCGGTAGATACAAAACAAGCTACTACAAACAATACTGCCACAGCAAAACGTGCAGGAATCAAGCCCAACATAAAATATGCAACACTCTCCGCACTACTTCTGCCTACAACTCCAACAAATGTACCTGCAGTCAAGAAAATCAAAAGCATTGTGATGATATTCTTATCTGCCAGTCCCTGTGCCATAATTCCTAATTTATCGTCAAATTTTACACTTCTGTTCTGTAGACAGGCAACTAAAATTGCCGCAAGAAATGCAATAATAATCGGAATATTATAAAATCCCATGGGGATTTTTAATACGTACTCAAACAGAATTCCCAATCCTAGATAAAGTACCAGAAATACACCGATTGGTAACAATGCTATCGGATTACTTTTCTTCATTCATCATTCCTCCTTTTCTAAAAAAGGAGCTGCTGCTTTCACAACAACTCCTTCTGCTTTATGACACTTTATTTTTCCATTTCAAAAAATGATAACTATCTAATACCTGGAAGAACTTTGCTAACCGCGGATATAGTGGCTCCGCTTTTTCACCAAAATGCTCTTTGACAATTTCCCCAAGCTCAATAATATTTTTTTCTCCATCCAAAAGTGGCCAAACAAAACTGCCTGTCTCATCCAGATGTATGTGTGTGACTTTTGGCTTGTGAAATAATTTCTGTGCTATTCGGTTCATAACTCCCGTATTTTCGATATCCAGTGTCACGATTCCTTTTTCATCTGTGCTCCACGAAATTTCTTCCGGTCGCATCGGAATCTGTTCCAGATAATTCTCTGAAATCACATTCTTTTTCTTCTTCATGATTATTTACTCTCTTTTCTCTTTTTCCAAACAGAGAATTTCAAAACTGTTAAAATAATCAACGCAAATACTACAAGGCTTCCGATGTTAGCAACAGCCGGTGCCAGATTTAATTTACCTGAAAGATCAATCACTTTGTCAATTCCAGCAATTGCGAACAGAGCCAGCAGAATACCAACAAGACCCTCTCCTGCAATCATACCTGAACAGAACAGTACACCATCATTAACAATAGCGTCTTTGTTTGCTTTCTTAGCGCTGTATTTCTCAACACCAAGACGAAGCAGACCACCAACCATGATACAAGCATTAAGCTGTACTGGCAGATATACACCGATTGCAAACGGAAGTACTGGGATTCCAAGAATCTCAACTACTACTGCAAGGAATACTCCTGTAAATACAAGTGCCCATGGAAGATTTCCATCCATAACACCTTCGATGATCATCTTCATCAGCATAGCCTGTGGTGCTCCGAGCTGTTCGGAACCAAATCCCCAAGCTGCGTCCAGCAGATATAAAACTCCACCGATTGCAAATGCAGCTGACACAACACCAAGAACTTCACCAATCTGCTGTTTCTTCGGTGTAGCACCCAACAGATAACCAGTCTTCAAATCCTGAGATGTATCACCAGCGATAGCTGCTACAATACAAATAATGGATCCGATTGCGATTGCGCCCTGCATACCATGTGCTCCAACATCACCTGTCAGTTTCAGGATGATTGTAGCAAACAACAGTGTAGCAATTGCCATACCGGATACCGGGTTGTTAGAGCTTCCTACCAGACCTACCATTCTGGAAGATACAGTAGCAAAGAAGAATCCAAAGATTACTACGATGATTGCTCCAACCAATGTTACCGGAATAGCCGGTACAAGCCATACAAGCAGTGTCAGAACCAAAATAGCGAACAGAATGAACTTCATGCTCAAATCCTGAGCTGTACGAGCATTGCTGTCACTTCCCAGTCCGCCCTTCATGCTCTTCATTGCATCGCGGAATGTACGCACGATCAATGGAAGAGATTTAACCAAACTGATGATACCACCGGCTGCCAGAGCTCCTGCACCGATGTAACGAATATAACTTCCCCAGATAGCACTAGCTCCACCGTCTGCGAACATCTCAGCAATCGGCGCTGTTCCCGGATAGAGAACCATATCTCCACCAAACAGTACTACCAACGGAATCAATACAAGCCAGCTGATACATCCACCGGCAAACATATAGGATGAAATTCTAGGTCCACAAATGTAACCAACTGACATAACAGCCGGATAAATTTGAGTTCCGATTTCTCCTGCAAAACCTTTTACACGTAAAGATACTTCGCTTGGAACGAGCTTTAATCCATCAATAACAAATTTGAAAAAAGCGGCAATTCCAAGCCCTGCAAATACTGTAGATGCATTTGCTCCGCCTTCTTCACCTGCAAGAAGAACTTCTGCACAAGCAGTTCCTTCCGGATATGGCAATGTTCCGTGCTCCTTTACAATCAGAGCATTACGAAGCGGTACCATGAAGAATACACCCAGAAGTCCACCGAGCAATGCGATAATTGTAATCTCTACGATACCCGGTTTGTCCATCTTACCTTCTGCTGCCCACAAGAAAAGTGCCGGCAATGTGAAGATTGCACCTGCTGCCAGAGACTCTCCTGCAGAACCAATTGTCTGTACTACGTTACTCTCCAAAATGGAGTTTTTGCGCATGATCACACGAATTACACCCATGGAAATAACTGCCGCCGGAATGGATGCAGATACTGTCATACCAACACGTAATCCGAGATATGCATTTGCTGCGCCAAATATTACTGCAAGAAGAATACCCATAACGATAGATGTTACTGTCAATTCAGGGGTTACCTTCTCGGCAGGGATATATGGCTTGAATTCTTTGTCGTTCATATCCTCTCTCCTTTTCATTAGTCACAACGGTAACATTATAGCGGAATTTGCATAAATATGCAATAGAATTTGTCGTTTTAGTGTGATAAATTGCTGAATTATTATACAGATAGCAATATTCTAATGAAAAAGAACAGCAAAATTCATTTTACTCTACTTCTGCCCTGCGCAGGATATCGTATTTTTCTGCCTGCCCGGCCAGGTCCACATACAGAACCTGCTTTGGATGCGGCGCACTCTCCTGCTCTTCACCTTCTTCATTGACAATCTGTTTTACAATTACCTCAACATTACGTCCGTCCGGTTTCATAATTTCGATTGTCTCACCTACTGAGAACTTGTTGCGCTGTTCAATCCGGTATAAGCCGTTCTTTTCCTCTCCTACAATTCCCAAATACGTGTACTCTTTCACATAAGTATTGCTGTCATAAATCTGGGTATTTTCATCCGGCTTACCAAAAAAGAATCCAGTTGTAAACTGGCGATACGTGCAATTTGAAATCTGTTCCAAATACCATGGCATATTTTCCCGATACAGTTCCGGATCCTTCTGATAATCATCCAATGCTTTTCTATACGTTCTTGCCACCGTTGCCACATACAGCGCAGTCTTCATCCGGCCCTCAATTTTCAGACTGTCAATACCAGCATCAATCAATTCTGGAATATATTCGATCATACACAGATCTTTTGAATTAAAAATATACGTTCCCCGTTCATTTTCATAAACCGGCATATATTCTCCCTGCCTTGTCTCTTCCACAACAGCATATTTCCAACGGCAAGGGTGTGTACAAGCTCCACGATTTGCATCACGCCCTGTAAAATAATTACTGAGCAAGCACCGTCCGGAATAAGAAATACACATTGCTCCATGGATAAATGTCTCAATCTCCAAATCTGCCGGAATATTTTCTCGCAGTTCTTTGATTTCTTTCATAGATAATTCCCTTGCTGAAACTACACGGCTTGCCCCTTGTTTATACCAGAAGTTATAAGTTCCGTAATTTGTATTGTTTGCCTGTGTGCTGATATGCCGTTCAATCTCCGGGCATACTTCTTTCGCAATCTCAAAAACTCCCGGATCCGCAATAATCAATCCATCTGGTTTGATTTCTTTTAATTCACCAAAATACTTCCGTACGCCCTCCAGATCCTCATTATGCGCCAAAATATTGGCAGTCACATAGACTTTTACATCATGTTCATGCGCAAATGCAATTCCCTCTTTCATATCTTCCATAGAAAAATTCTTTGCCTTTGCCCTGAGGCCAAATGCTTCGCCTCCAATATACACTGCATCTGCCCCAAATATTACTGCTGTTTTTAACACTTCCAGACTACTCGCCGGAATCAATAACTCAGGATGTCTCGCCATCTTTTTCTATCTCCTTCTTTACACTCAATGCCACGCCGTCACCTAACGGCACAATTGACGTGATCAACGCTTCATGATGCTTTAAGACATATAAATACTCCCGCATCCTTGCATGGATAGTTCGATCTCTACGTTCCACACCAAATCGTGATTCTACAATCGTACCTTCCTGCATCACATTATCCGATACAAGCAGTCCACCTGCCCGAAGCAGTCGCAAAATATCCGGCAAAAAATGTATATATTGTCCTTTTGCTGCATCCATAAAAATAAAATCATACTCGCCTTCCAAAGTTTTTAGAACTTCCTGCGCATCTCCTTCCAGCAGTGTGATCATATGCTCCTTCCCTGCACGTTCAAAATTTTTGCGTGCAATTGGAATTCGTTTGTCATAATTTTCAATCGTTGTGATGGTTGCCCCATCCGGTAAATATTCGCTCATCAATAACGCAGAGAAACCTACGGCAGTTCCGACTTCCAGAACGCGCATAGGTTTTTGTATACTCAAAAGCAACTTGAGAAAGCTTTGCATTTCTTTCCGTATGATTGGCACGTATGAATCCAAAGCTTCTCTCTCAATTACTTCCAATATTTCACTGTTCTCTGTCTCCATAGAATTGATGAACTTTACAATTCGTTCGTCTACTATCATCATTCTATACATCCATTATAATCGGGATAATCATTGGTCTTCTCTTCGTCTTCTTCCAAATATAATCATTCATTGTATCACGAATAGTAAGCTTGATCTTATTCCAGTCTGCATATCTGTTAGACAGACATTTATCCAAACTCTCTGAAACAACTTGTCTTGCTTCCTCCATCAACCCTTCAGATTCACGCACATATACAAATCCACGAGAAACAATATCCGGACCTGCCAACAAACGATTTGTCCCTTTTTCAAGAGTTAATACTACAATAATAATTCCATCTTCTGCCAGGTGCTGTCTGTCTCGAAGTACAATATTCCCTACATCTCCTACGCCCAAGCCATCTACCAGAATCGCTCCTGTATGCACTTTATCCACGACTTTAGCAGATTCCTGATCCAGCGCCAGCACATCTCCAGACTGCATAATAAAGATATTCTCTGATGGAATTCCAAGGTTCTTGGCAATCTCAGCATTTGCCTTCAAATGACGATACTCGCCATGAACAGGAATTGCATATTTCGGTTTTACAAGAGAATAAATGAGCTTTAATTCTTCCTGACAGGCATGTCCTGACACATGCGCATCCTGGAAAATAACATTTGCTCCTTTTGCAGATAATTCATTAATTACTCTGGATACTGACTTTTCATTTCCGGGAATCGGATTGGAACTAAAAATAATCGTATCATTTGGCTGAATCGTTACCTTTCGATGAACATCTGCAGCCATACGTGACAACGCAGCCATGGATTCGCCCTGACTTCCGGTTGTAATCAGCACCATTTTCTCCGGAGGATAATTACGCATCGCATCAATTTCAATCAATGTGTTCTCCGGAACATTCAAATATCCAAGTTCAGAAGCTGTAGAAATGATATTCACCATACTTCTTCCTTCTACAACAACCTTTCTTCCATATTTATAAGCGGAATTGATAATCTGCTGTACCCGGTCTACATTTGACGCAAATGTAGCAATAATGATACGGGTATTCTGATGTTCTGCAAAAATATGATCAAACGTAATTCCTACGGTTCTTTCAGATTGAGTAAATCCCTTCCGCTCAGCATTGGTACTGTCTGACATCAATGCCAGAACGCCCTTTTTTCCAATCTCTGCAAATCGCTGCAGGTCAATCGCATCACCAAACACTGGTGTATAGTCTACCTTAAAGTCTCCCGTATGCACCACCGTTCCTGCCGGAGAATAAATTGCCAGTGCGGACGCATCCTGAATGCTGTGATTTGTTTTAATAAATTCGATACGGAACTGTCCCAAATTAATAGACTGTCCATGTCTTACAACCTTTCTTCTTGTGCTACGCAGCAAATTATGCTCTTTTAATTTGTTCTCAATGATTCCCATTGTAAGCTTTGTTGTATAAATCGGAAGATTCAACTCCTTCAATATATACGGCAGCGCCCCAATATGATCCTCGTGACCATGCGTGATCACAAATCCTTTTACCTTCTCGATATTATCCTTAAGATAGGTAACATCCGGAATCACCAGATCAATTCCAAGCATATCATCTTCCGGAAAGGCCAGACCACAATCCACCACAATAATACTGTCTCCATATTCAAAGGCAGTAATATTCATACCGATCTGCTCCAGTCCGCCCAACGGAATGATACGCAGCTTTCCTTTCAACTCTTTTCTCAAATACTAACACCTCCATTTTATATAAATTATGTATATATAGTTACATCTCTATATCAACATCTTCCAACAATTCTTCAAATACTTTGGAAACTGCTATCAGTTCTGTATCGTCTTCTACAATCTCGTAAACACTGTCACTATCATCCTTTGCACTTGTATCCTTTAAAATAAGACACTCAGCATCATCTTCTTCCGAATCTGTAACTAGAATATATCCTGTCCCATTAATCATTGTCTGTTCCAGCACAAAGAACTCCACTGTCTCATTTGTTTCATCAAATGTAAACTGAATTTTTTCCATTCTTATACTCCCTTATTCTTAAACTTCTGCACTTGTCTATGCTCTCGAAACCGAATCCAGATAGCCCTGTAAAATAAAAACTGCGGCAATCTTATCTATGTATTTTTTTCGGTCTTCGCGTCTTACCCCACTCTCCATCAGTGTCCGTTCTGCGGAGACAGTTGTCAGACGTTCGTCCCACATCACAACTTCAAGACCGGTTCTGCGTTCGAGCATCTCCTTAAATTCCAAAGATTTCTCCGCCCGCTCTCCAATATCATTGTTCATATGTTTTGGCAATCCAAGAACAATCCGCTCCACTTCATATTCGCGAATCAACTCTTCAATACGCGCACAGGTACGTCGAAGCTTATTTTCCTCCTTGCGCGTAATTGTTTCGATGCCCTGCGCAGTCAGGCACAAGGCATCGCTAATTGCAACGCCGACTGTTTTTGTTCCGTAATCTAATCCCATAATTCTCATGATTCATTATTCCCAGGAATTATGCTCGATATACGACTTCAATAATTCTTCTACGAGCTCATCTCTTTCAACTTTCATGATCAGACTTCTTGCTCCATTATAACTTGTAACATAAGTCGGATCTCCGGACATGATGTATCCCACGATCTGATTGACCGGGTTATACCCTTTTTCTTTTAATGCCTTAAACACAATTTCCAGGATATCTTTTGCTGAAATCTGTGGTCCCGGTTCTACCTGAAAGAACTGTGTATTACTCAAATCACTCATCTTTTTTCCTCCATATTTCGTCATTTGCGTGTGTCTTTTATGATTCATGAAATCACAATTATCCGGCAAATTTGCCAGAATCCCTACTTATCATTTTAATATAATCCCACACAAAATTCAATGAATAATTTTTGCATCCTGATTTAACGTAATCGTTAAAAGCTGATTTTCTAAATTATTTTCAGATTGTAATGCCACTTTCATATATTCCTTTGTGTGTCCAATCCAATACTCCGTTCCTTCTATCTGTACCTTCTCTTCCACCAGCACTTCTACCTGCTTTCCATAGAAAGCCGCCTCATACTGCGCCTGCTTTTTCTGTCCCATTTCAATCATTACGGCGCTACGCTTTGCCTTGTCCTGTTCTGCAATCTGATGTTCCATCACAGCCGCTTTTGTACCTTCTCTTCTGGAATATTTAAAAATATGTGTCTCATAAAAATCCACCTTGTCCACAAATGCTCGAGATTCTTCAAATTCTTCTTCTGTTTCTCCCGGAAAACCAACAATCACGTCTGTAGTTAACGCCGGATTGTCAAAATATTTCCGCAGCAACTGACATTTCTCAAAATATTCTTCTGCAGAATATCTCCGATTCATTCTTTGAAGCGTTGCATTACAGCCACTTTGCAAAGACAGATGAAAATGCGGACACATTTTAGGTAGCGCCGCGATCGTCCGTGCAAATTCTTCTGTAATAATCCTCGGTTCCAAAGAACCCAGTCGAATTCGTTTGATTCCTTCTATTTCATGAACTGCCTGAATCAGCTGCAGCAAATCTGTATCCTTTAAATCAATTCCGTAAGAGCTCAGATGAATTCCTGTCAGCACAACCTCACGATACCCGTGTGCCGCCAGATTCCGCACCTCCTCCAGCACGCTTTCCAGACTGCGACTTCTCACGCGGCCTCTTGCATACGGAATGATACAATATGTGCAAAATTGATTGCATCCATCCTGCACTTTAATATAAGCACGTGTATGCCCTCCTGTTTTACTCAAATGAAGTTCTTCATATTCTTTTGTATGATTGATATCAATGACTGCATTTTCTTTTTCTCGTTTTTGAAAGTACTGTTCCAACAGCGGAATCAGATCCTTTTTCTTATTATTCCCTATAACAATATCAATACATTCATCTATTTCTCCATGCTCTGCCTGCGCCTGAACATAACAGCCGGCTGCAACTACAATTGCGTCCGGATTCATTTTTCTTGCCCGATGCAGCATCTGCCTGGATTTACGATCCGCAATATTTGTCACTGTGCATGTGTTAATCACATATACGTCCGCCCCTTCTTTGAATGGCATAATCGTATATCCGGCCTGCTCCAGCATCTCCTGCATGGCCTCTGTTTCGTATGCATTTACCTTACAGCCCAAATTATGAAGTGCTACTTTTTTACCCATATATCTTCTCTCCGTTTTATCCATTTTTTATTTTCTCTTCCTTGACTTTTAATCTATCTTCTCGTAAAATGTTCATAGGGTATTGACCTATATATTAACTTATGCAAGGAGGATTATCGTGATGAAAACCGTACAGATTTCTTTAAATTCAATCGACAAAGTAAAATCATTTGTAAATGAAATTACAAAGTATGATAATGATTTTGATTTAGTATCCGGCAGATATGTAATTGATGCCAAATCTATCATGGGAATTTTCAGTTTAGACCTCTCTAAGCCAATCGACCTCAATATTCATGCGGACGGAGACTTGGATAGCATCCTGGCTGCATTAGATTCCTACATTATCAAATAATGTTCAGATAACGAACTTACTATTAATTACATTGTATTGATTACATTGAGGCTGTCTCCTTGGAGGCAGCCTCTTTTCATTATCTTATTATTTTACTTTAATTATCTCCACAGAATCAATTGCTTCCTGCACCAATTCATCAATCTTTTCTGTCAGATTCAGTTCTGATTTCTCGATTCGCTCCAGATTGGGCTTTGTCACCGGATGTTTTGCCACAAAAATTGTACAACAATCCTCAAACGGCTGAATCGAAGTTTCATAAGTGTCAATCTGCTCTGAAATTGCTACAATATCTCTCTTATCAAATCCAATCAAAGGACGATATACCGGCAATGTACATACTGCATTTGTTGCCGCAAGACTCTGCATTGTCTGGCTCGCCACCTGTCCAATACTTTCTCCTGTAATCAATCCCAGACATCCGTCTTTCTTTGCAAAATGTTCCGCAATCTTCATCATATAACGACGCATAATAATTGTCAGTTCTTCATGCGGACATTTCTCATAAATATATAACTGAATATCTGTAAAGTTTACTACATGCAGCTTGATTGGACCAGCATATTTGGAAACCAATTTCGCCAAATCTACTACTTTCTCTTTGGCTCGCTCACTTGTGTACGGAGGCGCATGAAAATAAGTTGCTTCTAATTCTACACCACGTTTTGCAACCATGTAACCTGCCACCGGACTATCGATTCCACCGGAAAGCAGCAGCATTGCGCTTCCGTTTGTTCCAACCGGCATACCGCCCGGTCCCGGTATAATCTCGGAATACAGATAAATCTCTTCTCTAATCTCTACATTCAAACGGATATCCGGATTGTGAACATCTACTTTCATTTCCGGATAAGTCTCCAGAATCACCTCGCCCAAATCGCAATTGATTTCCATTGAAGTCTTCGGATAAGACTTCTTACTTCTTCTTGCCTCTACTTTAAAGGTCTGATTTTTATCCGGATACATTTCCTCCACATAGGCAACAACATCCTGCTTTAACTGCTCAAAGCCCTTATCTTCCAGACGGACAACCGGGCAGATTCCGACAATTCCAAATACTCGTTTCAAACTTTCAACAGTCTCTTCATAGTCATACTCTCCATTACAGTCTACATACACCCTTCCATATGATTTGTGCACATAAAACTCACCGTCTACATCTTTCAAAGCAAAACGAATCTGGCGCACCAGCGCATCTTCAAACAGATAACGGTTCTTTCCTTTAATTCCGATTTCTCCATATTTAATCAAAAATGAATGAAATTTCATGTTCTTATCATCTCCTTTTTTATCTGTAGTTTTTCTATTTTCTTCCCCGAATTTAATGACGGGTATATTTTCGTAACATCGGTACACAATTATATAATGTTTCCAATGTATAGTCAATTTCTTCTTTTGTTGTAAATTCTGACATACTAAATCTTAATGTTGCATCCAAATATTCTTGTGCTGCGCCAATCCCTTTCAAAACACCACTAATTGCAGGATGATTAGAAGCACATGCAGAACCGGAAGATACATAGATTCCTTTTTCCTCTAATGTATGCAGCACCACCTCGCTCCGCACACCTGCAATTCCTACACTGATAATATGCGGAGCACTGTTTTCATCTGTCAGCCCATGCACCGTTGTATGCTCCAGTTTCTGTATTCCTTCTAGAAAATATGACTTTAATTCCCGCATCAAAGCCACCTTCATATCCAAATCCTGATAAATCATTTTTGCCGCAAGCCCCAAACCTGCAATCCCCGGTACATTTTCGGTTCCAGAGCGAATATTCTTCTGCTGCTCACCGCCATAAAGAATCGGTACTATTTTTACCTTTTCATTTATATAAATAAAGCCGATTCCTTTCGGTCCATGGATTTTGTGACCGCTTGCGGAAAGCATGTCAATTCCAATACGTTTTGGATAAATACGATATTTTCCAAATCCCTGCACCGCATCTGTATGAAATAAAATCTTTGGATTGTATTCTTTTACAATCTTTACAGCCTCTTCAATCGGCTGTACCGAGCCTACTTCGTTGTTAACATACATCACTGAAACCAGAATTGTATCTTCACAAAGAGCCTCTCTCAGAGCATCTAACTTTATCTGTCCATTTGCATCTACGGGAAGATAGGTTACACGAAATCCCTCCTCTTCTTCCAGATGACGCATGGTATTTAAAATTGCAGGATGCTCAATCGAAGACGTGATCAGATGATTTCCCGACCGACGGTTTGCTCTTGCCGCACCAACCAGCGCCAAATTATCACTCTCTGTCCCACCGGATGTAAAGAAAATCTCCTTTGTATTGACCTTTAACAACTTTGCAAGGATTTCCTTCGCATCTTTTATATAATGTTCCGCCTCTACACCTTTCCGATGCATGGAAGACGGATTGCCATAATCCTTACACATTACTTTATAAACCAGTTCGCCAACTTCCGGATAACATCTTGTTGTTGCCGAATTATCCAAATAAACTTCCATGATATCCTTCCTTTATCTTCTTATTCTATATTATATGGTCATACATTCCAGATGATACATCAAAACAGAGAGGACAGCAAGTCCCGCCGTTTCTGTCCGTAAAATTCTCTTTCCCAATGAAATCGGCAGACTTCCGGCTGCTTTTGCCTGCTCCACTTCTGTTTCTTCAAATCCACCTTCAGGACCGATAAAAATTGCCACCGACTGCCCCGGCTGAATTGTTTTGACTGCTTGTCTCGTTACTTCCATTCCGCTTGCTTTCTCGTAAGGAATCAAACGCACATCCATCTGCTGTGCATACTGCAACGCATCTGAATAAGAAAGAACCTCGTGAACCGCCGGCACAATGGATCTTCCTGACTGTTTTGCAGCGCCTTCCGCAATGGCATTCCACCGCTGCACTTTCTTCGCCGCCTTTTTCTCATCCAACTTTACAACCGCTCGCTTTGTAACAACCGGAATCACCTCAAATGCTCCCAATTCCACAGCCTTCTGAATAATCAATTCCATTTTATCACTCTTAGGCAAACCTTGGAACAAATAGATTTTTGATGAAAGCTCTGCTGCATCCGCCTCAACATCTTCTATCCGTAAATATACGCATTCATCTGCAAATGTCTCTAATACACAAATGTAACGCAGACCATCTCCATCACTGATTTCTACTCGTTCTCCCGGTTTCATCCGCAGCACATTTTTCATATGATTTACATCTGCTCCGATAATTGTCACTTTCCCGTCTGCAATCTGAGACGGCTCTGCAAAAAAATGATGCATTCTCCTAATTCCTTTCTAAAATCAAGCATTCTTCCTTGCTGTAACAGAAACCCACTCGCCTTGATATGTTACCTCCAACACTTCCAGACCAGCTTTTTTTACTGCCTCAACAACCATTTCTTCCTTATCATCAATGATTCCGCTTGTAATATATACAGCTCCCGGTTTCATCTGATTTACAATCACCGGTGTCAATTCCACCAATACCGGAGCCAGAATATTGGCTGCTACGATATCATAAGTTTCATAACCAACCTTATCTTGAACCGCTTTATCATCAATGATATTTCCAATCATAATCTCATACTGATCTTTTCGAATCCCATTAACTTCCATATTTTCATGGGTTGCATCAATCGCACACGGGTCCAAATCTGTTCCCACAGAATAAGCTGCCCCAAATTTCAATGCAAGCATTCCCAAGATCCCGCTGCCACATCCCACATCTAAAATCTTTGTCTCCGGTGTCACATATTTGCGGATCTGCCGAATACAAAGCTGTGTTGTCTCATGCATTCCGGTTCCAAAGGCAGTACCCGGATCAATATGAATTACCATTTTATCACTGTCTTCTGGTTTTACATCTTCCCATGACGGAATAATCAAAATATCATCCACATAGAACTGATGGAAATACTTTTTCCAGTTATTTACCCAATCAATATCTTCTGTCTGAGATTCTTCAATTGTGCATTCTCCAAGGTCCATAAACTCTGACATTTCCTTTAATTCTTGTTTTATGTTCGCAAGCAGTTCTTCTGTTTCGGTCTGATCCATCTCAGAATCCAGATAAAAACTTAAATATGCAATGCCATCATCCATTTCAATTTCCGGAAGGATATCTACAAACATCTGCTCTTTATCTGCAGCGGTAAGCGGTACTTTATCTTCTATCTGTACGCCTTCTACTCCTAAATCAGCAAGCATACTGCTCACAATATCCTCTGCCTCTGTTGTTGTTTTTAATCGAAATTTATTCCATTTCATAGTCATTTTTTCCTTTCTTTTGTCATTTTTTATTTGTTTTCTTGTTGAAACCATAAATTAATATCTACATTGCCTTTAACCCCTGGAACACTTCCAGTCTCTGTATACTGCCAGATAGCATATTCATACGGACACTGTGGGATATCATGATAATCCGCATACCAGAACGGATATTTCGTCAATCTGGTCAAATCCAATGTGAACGCCATCCATTTCATATTTGCATAAATCATTGTTTCATATCCTGCTTTTTTTATCTCGTCACAGAAAATGATGCAATAATCTGTAAATTGCTCTACTGTATTATGATCTGTCCGAGCAGTATCATATTTAATCTCTTCTGTATCAAAAATAACCGGTCCGGTCAGATGATAGGGCTCTATATGCTCCAGGACAAACGCTGCCTCTTCCTTTGCCTCTTCGTCTGAAATTGCTTGCGAAAAGAAATAGACACCCACTTGAAGGCCTGCATCCATTGCACCTTTTACATGTGCATCAAACATCGGATCTACGACCAAAGTACCACTCTCTCCATAGCCTCGATATCCCATCCGGACAATTACAAACTCTATGCCGCTGTTTTTGACTTCCTGCCAATCAATCTCTCCTTGAAATTCAGAGACATCAATTCCAAGTTTTGATTTGATTCCTGTATTTTTATCTTCATATAGTTTAAATCCATTTTTTTCCGTTAAATTCGAAAAATCATAGGAACATTTTGGAAGTTCTTCCAATAATTCTGCCTCATAGCGATTCTCTTCTACATCATAAAAAACATACTTTTTCTGTTTTTGTGCTTGTTCTTCTAATTCAGACTTTGTTTGTTCATCTTGCTCTATCACCGGCTCTGCACTTGTCTGCCTTACTTCTGCATCATCATCTCTACATCCGATAAGTCCAATTCCCAACAATCCTATCATGAAATACAATACTCGTATTTTTTTGACTGTTTTTCTCATAGACTCCCCCTCTATATGCTCTATCCTATCACCAGAGTCTCAGTTCTTTTTCTCTCTTTTCATTTCTTACTTCTCCACTTTTGCCGCCGGTTTTTCTCTGAAGATAAACTTCTCCAATCTCCATTGATTTGTCCAGCGCCTTACACATATCATAAATGGTCAAAAGTGCCACGCTAACTCCTGTCAACGCCTCCATCTCCACTCCGGTTTTTCCGGTTACTTTTACTGTACAAGTGCAATATATCGCACATTCCTCCGGCTCCATTTCAAAGTTGACCCGACATTTTGTAATTGGCAGTATATGACACATGGGAATTAATTCAGAAGTACGCTTTGCTCCCATAATTCCCGCTGTTGTTGCAACACCAAGCACGTCCCCTTTTCCAATCGTCCCTGCAGCAATGGCATCGTACACCTGCCTGCTTACTAATATTTTCCCTACAGCAGTTGCCTCACGAACAGTATCTGCCTTGTCTGTCACATCTACCATAACTGCTTTTCCATTTTCATCAAAGTGTGTCAGTCCCATGATATAACTCTCTTTTCTACCTTTTACTATTCATATGAACGTCTTTCTACATTATTATAGTGGGAAATGCAGCCTTTTACAAGAGTAACCTCATTACACAATTTTGTTGCATTTAATCTGAATTAAATCCCCTCTAGTATTGCTTTTCGATTTCTTCCAATGTAATTTCCAGTCCCTGTAATACAGAAGATGGAACACATTCCTCGTAAATATACGAATCTGTCAGCTTGGGATTTTCAAAATTGTAAACATATGTCATTCTCTGAAACGGATCAATAATCCAGTATTCCCTTACCCCTGACTTTTGATACTGCATCAGCTTTGTCACATAATCATGCTTAGAATTGCCCGATGAAATCACTTCTATCAACCAGTCTGGCGCGCCTTCACATCCTCTGTCACTTAGAATGTCTTTCTTGCAGATTACTGATATATCCGGCTGTACAACCGTACTGTTGTCTCCAAACAAGCGCACATCAAACGGCGCTATATAAGCGTGACAGCCACATTTGTTCTTCTCGATATGTTTCTGAATCTGAAACATTATTTTTGACAGTAAAAACTGATGCATTCGGCTGGGCGCTGCCAACATATACAACTGTCCCTTGATTAGTTCTGCCCTGGTCCCTTCTTCCAACCGCTCAACATCCTTGTCAGAATATTCTCTTGAATGATACTGATAAGGTACTGCCGATTCCCTCGCCATTATCGGCATCTCTTGCAATTTATCATAAGTAAAAGGAACCTTCTCCTTTGTAACCAGTACCTCTTCAATCGCAAGGAGCGTTGCATAACGTGGATTTGCCGTTACCCCTGAAAATATCTTGTTGACCGTACTAAGCGGAATCCCCGAAAGTTCAGCTATTTGGTTGTTCGTGAATCCTGATTGTTTTTTTAATTCTTTTAAATGAGAAATATCCATAAGAGGACTCCTTTCTGTCCTTTTATGGATATTTTAATTCAGATTTTCTAATTTGGCAAGTATTTTTTCCATATTTGGATATGGTATATTGATTTTATAACTGTAAAGTAAAATTCAACCAAAACCATCAATCTGTTAACAAAAAATATACATGAACACAAAACTGTTTATCCTCTTCATAATATTCCAATATCCCATCTAATTCTTCCACAGTCTTTTCTACAATCCGGTGTCCGTTTCCATGCTGTGTATATGTTTCCTTTGTTGTATGCAATTCCGGATTCTCACTAAGAATAGACGCGCCAATCGTATTTTTTATAATAAGATCAACTGCCTCTTCTTCTCTGTTCATTTGTACTTGAATCTTTCTTTTATTCTCCGGCAGCATCCGACATGCCTCAATTGCATTATCAAGTAAGTTAAATAATATAATGCTGAATTTCATTCCCGGGATTCCTTCCATATTCCCGGAAATAAAACATGTAATCCCAATCTTTTCTTCTTCACATTGATATATTTTATTGTTTAACACAGCATTTATAAACGCATTTCTTACCGTAATATATTCATTCTGACATACATAACATTTTGTCAGATCATGAAGATATACCTCCAACGCAGAGTATTCTTTTTGTATAAGAAGATGCTGCATATCCATGCAATGATTCCGATAATCATGCAGCCCCTGACGATATCGTAATTCTGTCTGCTGTATTTCTTTTACCCGTTGTTCATTTTCCTGATATTGTATCTGCAATTTCTCATATTCGGTCAATTTGTCATTCTGTATGCCAATTTTAAATATCGAATACGCTAATAATATGGAGATCCCTACCATCCCCGTAGACAATATCAAGAGAAGTCCACTGACTGTCCGATTGTTCACCAGACTGATTGTGTAGAAAATAATCGTTTCCATCACAATCGCTGTGAGTATCAATCCATACGCCAATACATAAGTCCCGCCTGATAACACGATTTTTTCTCGTTTCCATATAAATATTATAATTTCTAATACAATCCATAAAATAATCTTAGATAAAATCGGACCAGTCAAATGAATCCCTTTCAGGTTTGAAAAATAACTCAGAACAGATATCTCCCGACTCCATGCAAATATCTGCATCAACCAGATATTTGTTACAACCACAACTAAAAACGGCAGTATACTCACAAATATCTGCCGCATCAACTTCCCTTTTAAATTTATATAACTAAACGCCATTAGCATTAACACATCAATCAAAACTACAATCCAATAGCTATTGGCAAACAATCCGTTTATCTGAGACACAAAAAACATTAAGATGCCAAGTCCCAAACTCTTTTCTGTTCTATGTTTTTCTTTTCCCTTCCACCCAAGAAATTTCACAAGATAACGAATCACAATCCCTATTTCCAGAGTACTCAGTATTACTCCTGCAAAACAAGCCCCATGCTCCATCTTCAATATCTCCTGCTCTTTATAAACTGTGCTTTTACTTCCTGTAAACGATTCCGGCTAATCGGCAGCACCTCACCCGTCTTCAATATCATGTCATACTTTCTAATTGCCCGACAACACGCCAAATTCACAATATAACCTGTATGCGCTCTCACAAAACCATTATTTAAAAGCAATTGCTCATACTCCTTCAAATTACTGCGAACTTCAATCTCTTCTCCGGTAATTTGACGGATTGTCAACGTATTCTTGTATTTTTCCATATATTTGATTTCACTTAGTTTCAAATGAATAATTGCCCCCTTTTTCTGAATTTCCAAAACGCCTTCCG
>ERZ791922.83-NODE-83-length-88668-cov-3.239096_pt1 | contig 88668 bp, 68 predicted proteins | sample MGYA00510134_ERZ791922 | MGnify/ENA primary metagenome ERZ791922 (study PRJEB30046, sample SAMN00792101) | human gut metagenome | study: EMG produced TPA metagenomics assembly of the A metagenome-wide association study of gut microbiota in type 2... | reverse complement strand
TGGTATGTTTTGGGGTAGTGCCATAACAGATTTTAATTTTTTATCTGAGTGGGATGTATCAAATGTGACCGATATGTCTGGTATGTTTTGGGGTAGTGCCATAACAGATTTTAATTTTTTATCTGAGTGGGATGTATCAAATGTGACCGATATGTCTGGTATGTTTTGGGGTAGTGCCATAACAGATTTTAATTTTTTATCTGAGTGGGATGTATCAAATGTGACCGATATGTCTGGTATGTTTTGGGGTAGTGCCATAACAGATTTTAATTTTTTATCTGAGTGGGATACATCAAATTTGACCACTATGCACGGCATGTTCGCAGATTGTGATGGACTGCAAAAAATAGATGATCTATCTTTTATAGATACATCCAATGTAATTAGTATGTCACGTCTGTTTCAGGAATGTGAAAATCTTACAGAGATAAATCTTAATGGTTTAAATACTTCTAAAGTAACGGACATGAGTGGAATGTTTCTTGGTTGCAGTTCATTAGAAACTGTGGAGGTTGGAAATATTGACACATCTCAGGTAACCGATATGGATGAAATGTTTGCATATTGTGAGGAAATGGAATTTCTTGATATGAGCAATCTTGATCTGGGAAATCTCCGTTATGCGTATATTTTTACTAGGTACAGACAGGGGTATTTGGATACCTGCGAAAGTATGAAAGTATTTTATACACCCAGAAGTCTTAAAAATCCCAGTGGCGGAATGCGTTTGCCTGTAACAGAAAAAAATGAAGTATGGTTTGATGAGCAGGGGAACGTGTATGGCAATAGCCATGGATTCTATAATCCGATTCAAAATTTATCGGAAAGTATTCGCCTGAGAAAAGGGCTAAAATTGGACGCTCCAGTCGCAGATGTTAAGGGCGGTAATTATTTGGAGACAAAGACAGTAACGTTGTCTGTTTCTGAAGAAGGGGCGGAAATTTATTATACTATCGATGGAAGTGATCCGGACAGAAATCACGGTATACTCTATACCGGTCCTATCACGATATCTGAAGCTGTGGAATTAAGAGCCATTGCAGTCAAAGAAGACAGACCAAACAGCAGCATTATGTCTGAGACATATAGCTTTGTAGTGAATAAAGAAGAAATTGCCATGAAAGATCTCGAACTGGGTGAGGATAGGAGCGGAGATGTAAAAGATGATATTGTTCAGGTGTTCCCCGGAAACTACGAGCTTTCACTGGCGCTTGTGCCTGTAAAAGCCTCATGTGAAGAACAGGTGGATGGTACATATAAAGTGAAGGTGTCGGTAGGAATCGACAGAGAGGATTTGCTGGACGATGAAACAGAATGGCTGCGTTATAAAAAGTGTGTAAAGAATCTAGAGGACAACTCCCTTTCTGCAAATGGGATGAAAACATTGTTTCAAAAATTTGACAGTAAAAAGCTAAGTTTAACAAAAGTGGATAGATTTAAGGTGATTCCAGAAATATCTGCACTGGGCTATGCAGAAGTGCAGATTGACAGAAATGGAAATATTGTAAATTCTGACTGTAAGATGCAGATGTCGGCAGAATGGGAGGGGAGCGTAGTATGGCCCTTTATGACGCCCTTTGGACCTGTTTATATTAAGCTGACTGGAGGCGTTGGAGTTGAAGGAGAGGGAGTTCCGGCTCTCGAAATTTTAGACAACAGTGATTATTCATTGCAGATCAAGGAAGGAAAGATCGATATTGTACCGGGGATTTCGCTAGAGGGTGGATACGGCATAGATAAGGTTGCTACATTAGGTGCCAAAGGAACTGCCGAGGTGGATTTCCAGATCTATCCAGCCTCACGTGCAGAATTTCAAGGTGCGGCAAGCATTCATGCCTATGTGGCTTTTGTGTTCGATGAAGAATATGAATTTTTGACAACGGAAAAGGAGCTTTGGGATCTGACTGAGGATGGAACTGCTTCTGCAGAACAAAGCCCGAATACAGATTTGGTATCAGGTTCGCTGGAGATTGCAGATCGCTCTTACGTTGAGAATACATCTTCTTGGAATGGAAGTTACAGGTCTGCTTCCCAATTTCTAGGGGCGGGAAAGAATGAAACCGCTATGTCGGAAGTACAGGATACAGAAATGGTTCTCCAGACCAGTGTAATGCCCAATACGCTCCCAATGATTCGTCAGATTGGTGAGGAGACCGTCATGGTTTTTCAGTCGGATGACAGCCAAAGAGATTCTCTGAATCGCTCTGTCCTGATGTATTCTGTATATAGTGATGGAATATGGACTGATCCGGCGCCGGTCTGGGATACGGGCACAAATGACATGTATGCGGATATCCAGATCATAGGAGGTCAGTTATGCGTTGTATGGCAGAAGATCAGTGACAGAATTGCAGGCAGCACCGAAGAAGCCTTTGCTAATATGGAGGACAAATCCGATATATGTTTCGCTGTATATGATCAGGGAAACCATTGTTTTTCAAATGCGCAATATATAGTAAAAGATGAATATACAGATATGCTCCCCAGGTTGGCTCTGATTGGAGACAATGTTACTGCGGTGTGGGTGAGAAATCTGGATAACGATTTTATGCAGGAGTCCGGAAAAAATCAAATTGTGTATAGCATATTGGAAAACGGAATATTTGGAGAAGAAAGTGTTCTGTGGGAGACGGATAAACAGATTGGGGAACTGGCAGCTTTTTACAGCGACGGTGTGCTGCATGCGGCGGCTGTGACAGACCATTCTGGTGAAACACAAGGAAATCAGGTATGTATTGTAAATAACGAAGATGAAAAGGTAATATCGCCAGATTCTATATTTGTGTCGAATGTACAATATTTTGAAGGAACTGTGTGCTTCTGGGGAGAGGGCTCTATGTATGAATATGACCTTGCGACAGAAGAGATAAAGCAGTTTACGGCAGGACAGAGTAATATTTTGTCCAGTGTAAAAGTATATGGCAACGGGAGCAAAACATCTTTACTCTGGAGTGAAAGCGATGAGAATACAGGTATTTCCCATGTATATTCCTCTGTAAAAACAGAAACGGGATTCAGTAATCCTGTGATTATTTATACCGGGACTGGAATGATAAAGTATATGGATGCCGTTCTTCTGGAAGATGGCGGATGGCAGATAATCATGAATACAATGCAGACTACGGGAGAAGAACATTCCATTCAATTTGTCAGAACCACAGAAACTCCAAAAGTGGAGGTGGAAATGGCGGATGAAGATCCTGTTTTGGAAGATGGCAGAACGGGCTTTTCTTGCTTGATTACAAATACAAGTGAGCAGGATATCCGTACATTAATCTGTCATTATGAGGATGCAAGCGGTGTGAGCAAGGATATCGAATTATCGGTTGAGATGCAGCCAGGAGAGTCTCAGTATCAGATTATTTCCCTGGATTTGCCGGAAGTGACAGATACAACGGAGGCAGAGCTGACAATTTATCCAGAGGGTCAGACAGATATTTCTGCCAATACAGTTCCGATCATTGTAAATCAGACAGACATACAGATTGATACGTCTCTTGCAGAGACAGAGGAAGAGGTCTGCATCGCAGTGACAGTAACAAACAACAGTAATATCACTACAGATGCTGTCGTTACATTGTATGGAAACCCAGAACAGACAGAGATGTTAGACAGGGTTGAACTGGGAGAAATTGCAAAAAAAAGCGGAGGGGTCGTTTATACTTTCAGAGTGAACAAAAGTGATCTGACATCTGTGGCAGAAGATGCAGCGTATTTACCGATTGTTGCGACATCTTCAAAGCAGGATATTAATGAAGATAACAACATAGAGACGAAAGTAGTATATAACATACAGAATACTAAGGCTTTGAAAGGTGATATCAATATGGATGGAGCAACAAATCTTACTGATTTGATGTTGTGCCTAAATCACGTAAGTCAGAAGACACTTTTAACAGGAGATGCTTACGCGTTGGCGGATATGGATGAAAATGGAACAGTAAATATTTTTGATCTGATGGGATTATTGAACTATGTAAGTCAGAATTAGAATTGCTGAAACAAATGCGGAAGAATGATTGGAAAGTTCATAAAGAAGAAATCAGAATCACACTAGAGAAGCTACAGAGACAGGAGCGCGCTCTTGTTTTCTGTACTATGGTGTTGATGAGAGGAGGGAAAATCGGTGCGAAAGAACAAGGCAGTCGCTATAGTATTGATACTTTCTCTGATACTGTCCTTTCTGCCCCAGTCGGAAGTCTGGGCGGTGGATACTATGGCGGAGACAGAGTATCAAAAAGAAAAGGAAGAGACAGACAGCAGTTCCGGTACTGATGAAATACGGGATTCAGAGAAGTCCAATGAAACAGAATCAGTGATACAACAAGATTCTGGCATATCTGAACTGGACGTACAGGATGATGCGATTGAAACAGAAAATGATACTTCAGAAGAATATCAGGAAGAAAGTTCTGTACAGAATGCCACAGCAGGAGATTATACTTACAGTGTGTCAAGCGGAAAGATTACCATCACAAAGTACAACGGAACTGAAGAAATTGTAGAAATTCCAGCAGAGATTGATGGAGTTCCAGTAACAAGGATAGGTACACGTGCATTTCAAAACTGTACAACAATAAAACAACTGACGATTCCTGATGGAGTTACGGCAATCAACACGGGGGCATTCAGAGGCTGTAAAAATCTGGAAGAACTGTACTATAACTGCAGTCTAACATCTATGGGAACAACTCCGTTTCAGAATTGTACCTCTTTAAAGACGATTTACTTTGGGGAAAATGTTTCTAGATTTGCACGTAATGCAGATAATAATTGTTACGGAACAGATGTCGAGACTTTCGTTGTGGATGAAAACAATCTGATTTATACATCGAAGGATGGAGTGCTTTATAGTAAGAGAGATGATGGCAGATATGATCTTGAATTATATCCGATTGCAAAAAAGGCCGAGAGTTTTACAATATCAACGGACGTGGCAACTGTGGATAAGTATGCTCTGTCCGGGAATCCATATGTAAGAGAAATAACAATTGATGGTAGTGATTTTGGGATGAATACAGTATATGCACTGTATAATCTCAGTTCACTGGAGAAAATAACGCTTCAGGGAACATATAAGTATGTGTATAATCCGAGCAGATGGGTTTCTTCCTGTGAGAGTCTCAACGAATTGTATTTGTATGCTGATTTGCCTTTTTCTTCCACCCTATTCTCTGAATGCGATAACCTTACACAGATTTATATTGGGGCAGATGTGACAAAAGTATACGGAGGACTTTTCGGAGATACGGAAGCATCTTTTCATGTGGACGAAGAAAACGAAAATTATACCAGTTATGATGGCGTACTGTTCAGCAAAGGAAGTAAGAAGACTCTAGTAAAATATCCTTCTGCCAGAGCGGACCTTTCGTATACAATACCGGAAGATACAGAAGAGATCATGGAATATGCTTTTTCCGGATGTAAATATATTCAGGAAATAAGTTTTCGGCCGATAAAGGAGTGCAGGATAGAAGACAACACATTTGTTGGTTGTACTGCGCTTGAAAATCTGGAACTTGGAGGGAATATCACTTATGTAAGCGGCTCGGCGATAGGATATAGCGGAGAAGCTGGAATTAAGAAAATATTAATCGGAAGGAGCATTGCAGAATGGTCCTATATCAGCAATTTAAGTGAATTCGAAAAACTGGAACAGATTCAGGTAGAGCAGGGAAATCCAAGTTATAGTTCCGTAGACGGAATATTGTTTGATCAGACAGGGGAAACGCTTATCCTTTATCCATCAGGTAAAACGGCAGATACATATGTGGTGCCGGAAACTGTTGATACGATAGACGCATATTCGTTTTCCGGTAATCACCATTTGATATCAATTGAAATTCCGGAAACAGTTACCACAATAAAAAGTGCTCCTTCTGATTGCACAATAATAGGTGTGAGAGGAAGCGCTGCTGAAACGTATGCTCTGGAACATGATCTGCCTTTTGTAGATAAGAGCGCGGAGAATGAAGAGGGAACGCCTATTCTGCCTGACAGTGGTACAAGTGTCTGGGATGAAGGAACAACAGAGGAAGTTGTTCCTGAAGGAAACTTGTATATTGTCAGCAATGCCGCGCAACTTGCATGGATTGGAGAACAGACAAGGGCAGGGAACGATTTTGCTGGGAAAAATGTGGTATTGACGGCAGATATTGATCTTGACTCACAGGAATGGACGCCGATCGGTGACAATAATAATCCGTTTCGCGGGAATTTTGATGGGCGAAACCATACGATCAGCAATCTGAAGGTAACTGATTTGGATTATGCCGGGTTGTTTGGCGCGATTAGTTCAAAAGTGGCTACTCAGACAGTTAAAATCAGTAATGTGAAAATTAAAAATGTACAGATAAGCGGTGCAAATTATGCAGGGGCATTAGCGGCCTATGTCCGTGTATATAAAGGAGCGGGTATCCAGATTGATAACTGTACAGTAAGCGGAGCGGTTAAAGGCAAAGAAGAAATTGGAGGTCTGCTAGGATTTGTCTATGGAGGCGATCATAATTCAAAAATTGAAATAAATAGTATCATTTCAAAAGTAAACATTTCTGTGAGTAGTTCTGGGAGTGCTGGTGGGATTACGGGAAGGATCAGGTGTGAAGATCTGAATGAAAATACATATGATGGGATGATATACATCAAGGACTGCAAATATAATGGCTCTGTATCAGGAACAAATGGTGGTTGGATTGGAGGCATAGCAGGGCGTGCGGAGATTGATAATCAGGGCGAAGTGGTAATTCAACACTGCAGAGCAGAGGGAAAACTTTCTTTTAGTTCCACTGGAAGCGCTGGTGGAATTGCGGGAGAGCTGACTGGGACAAATACAAAAATAATCAGCTGTGTGAATTATGCAACAGTCGCTGGAAAGAATTATTACAGCGGCGGGATAGCAGGACGATGCATGTATGGAGGCTTTATCGATCAGTGCTGTAATGCAGGGGTCATACAGAACGGTGTAACAGGAGGCGATGCGGGCGGTATAGCCGGATGGCTGCAAGATGGAGAAATCCATAATTCATATAATATCGGCTATATATTAAGGGGAACTGGAACTGTTTCTTATGTCGGAGGAATAACAGGAAATAACTTTGGAAGAATCGTAAACTGTTATAATGCATGTCCCCTACCGGATCGCTCAACATGGACTGTGGTGGGTGCTATGGGAGCTACCACAGACGGAAAGACGGAATATTGCTACTATGACTGTATACTTTATGATGAGGCGCATCTATACGGAGGAACGTCGAGTGCCCCTGATAATCCGCTTGTTTACAGTGACCCGGCAAATGGTATTGTATGGAGTGGCGGATATGCGACACCTCTGCTTAAACAGCAGGAGACATACAAAACATGGAATTTCCTGACAATCTGGCAGTTTGATCACAATTACAGTTATGGATACCCTACGCTTACAAGTATAAAGGATTTGCTGAAAAAACAGCCGGATTCCGATGTGAAATCCGACAAGGATAAGAATAATCAGTTTACATTTACAGTGCTGGATCAGGACAGCAATGCGATAGAGGGAGCAACGGTAACATTCGGTACAGGGGATGATGCGGAGAGTAAAGAGACGGGAAAAGCAGGAAGGGCAAAGTTTACGTATAATACGGAAATAAAAGGACTTATTGTAGAAAAAGAGGGGTATATCACATACACGGACACAGAGTTTACGATGAATAAGACGAAAGAGTATACGGTGCCTCTGTTTGCTGAAGATACGGTTGCGGATCACCCGTTGAGTTCTGTGATCATGAATTTGAATGGGAATCGTTATGAACTTCTTTCTCAAACAAAAACAATCAATCGAAGATTAAATAATGCGGATTTCAGTATTTTCTGTACTCCCTCTGACAACACAAAAACATACACCAAATATGAAATCCTTCAGGGTGAAGATGTGGTGGCAGAATCTGCGACAGGGGAGTTTTCTCTGACGCCGGATCAGTTTCAGCTTACGAAAAGAGATTATTCTGTGTATCCGACAAAAATCCGGTTGACAGACGCGGATGGAAACACCTGTCAGGAAGGGATTAATCTTACGTTTGTAGATGAAAAAGAAATGCATACTTCTCTTGAATTTGGAGATGGAATTGAGTTTACGGTAGGGAAGGATGTCCCCATTTTTGGAAATAGCAAAATAAAATTTGATACATTTAATGTCCCTGTTTCAGTATATGTCGGAGAAGATAAATGGCGTGTAACCCTAAATATAGCGGACGTTGATAACACTGATAAAGTAGTAAATATTTTTAAGTCCGAGTCAAATCTTGTAAAGAATTTTGAAAAAGTTAAAAGCTATCTTTCAAATCAGGCAGTCTTAAGCACAAATCCAAAGTTTACATTGGAGTTGGTAGGATATGCTGAGGGTGATATGCCAATGGGAACAGATGAGATTGATTTGAAAATATTTTTAAAGCTGACAGGCAAATGGTCTCATGAGTGGCAGGCACCCTATGCAATCGTCATAGGAGTTGATGCTAAGGGCAGTGTCTCTGCAAATGGCGAATTAACTATAAACACCGAAACAATGCAGCTTATGGATGGAAATGCAAATGTAGAAGGTGAATTTGGATTAGGACTGTTCGCTGGAATGGGAATGGCAAAGGTGTTATCTGCCGGTATATATGGTGATGGAAAGATCGGACTCAAATATTATCTTCTTCCATCGGACGAATCGGGATTGGATGAATTGTACCTGTCTGGCAAGCTTATGCTGGTCGTACGTTTTCTCGGGAATAATGTGGGAGAACTCGATTTGTTTGATGGGGAAAAAACATATTGGATTTACTCAAGAGACCGGGATGATTATTATGCGGATAACTCAACCGCAAATTCGCCCTATGAAAGTGCGGAGCAATGGATGCAAAGCCTGGGAGATATGGAACTGTCCCCTTCTGCTGAGAGCCCGGCAGGAGAATGGACCGGAAATAAGACTGTCCTCCAACAGACAGCATATTCAGAGAGTAAGCCACTGCTTATGCAAAGCGGTGGGGATACAATCATGCTTTTTACAAGCAATACGCTGACAGATAGGGATGAGGCGGAAGCGTCAGTACTGATGTATTCTATCTATGATACAGCGTCTGAAGCGTGGTCAGAACCTCAGCCGGTGGATGACGACGGAACAGCTGATTTTAACCCGGTGGTTTCAGGAGGATATGTAGCATGGAATGATTCAAAAGGAACGCTTTCCGGATGCACAACATTAAACCAGATTGGAAAACAGCTGGAAGTTACGGTCGCTTCCTACAATTCTGCGACAAAGAGTTTTGAAAATGTAGAGACTGTAACTTCGAATCAGTCGTTTGAAAATAATCTCAGCCTGAGGAAGACAGCAGATGGAGCAAATCTAAGCTGGTCAATCAACTCAGAAGGGGATGTATTTGGGCTGGAAGGAACAAATACGATGTATTTCTGTACATTGACAGGAAACGGAGCAAATACAAAAGAACTTACCAATACAGACCAGATTATTCTCTGGAGGGAAACAGGCGAGATAGATGGAAGAGCATGTTATCTGTATATCGTAGATGAAAACGATAACCTTACAGATATAGAGGGACAGACTGCTTATGCTGTTTTTGCGGACAATGAGGAAACGGTACAGTTATCCACAGAGAGCATGTCTGCCGTGTGCAGTCTGCCCGGTCAGAATAAAATCCTAATGATCAGTGCAGATGGAAATATTTACACAAAGACAGGACTCAGCGGGGAGATAGTACAGGAAACCGAAGAAAACCCTGTGGCAGGAACTGTTCAACAGATTATTGAAGGAGAAAATGGTGATATTACAATTCTGTTTACATTAAACGGTGAGAATAATGCGAATGCGTACGCGCTGATGTATGATTCAGACCTTGCCGTATGGTCGGAGAGAATGAATCTTACGGATACAGACAATTACGTGGAAGGCATTTCAGGAGGGTATGTGGACGGAAAAATGGTATTCCTGTATAACCAGCGTGAACTGGATATGTCAGATGATAATTCTGTGGGCACAAACAGTCTGCATTGGAGTACTGTGGTCAATAATACAGTGCAACTCGTGGATGCAGAGGCGGACTTCTTCAGTGAAGATGCTGTAAACGGAGCACAGCTCCCGCTGGAAGTATCCGTTACAAATACGGGAATGTCAGCCTGCCAGGCTGTCGAGGTGACGATTGGAGACGGGACAAATGAAATCTTGAATGAGACAATGGAAACTTTGATTATGCCTGGCGAGACGAAAACACTGGAACTAACGGTTACCGTTCCTGAATTGACGGATATTACGGAATATGAGGTGACTGTTGTGCCGAAAGAAAATGAGCAGGGCGGCTGTAGTACAACAATAACACTTGGAGCCGCAGCATACGAGGTGGATCGTTCATTGTATTGTATTAACGGAACATATACACTGACGGTTTCCGTAACGAACAACTGTGCAGAAGCCGGAGATGGCACCATAGAGATTTTTGATTACAGTGATCCGGAAACGGTATATGAAACTTATTCATTTACCGATCTTTCGTCAGATGATGTGCTGATATATGACACAAAAATTGAAAGTCTGAACTGGGATGAAATTTCTTATAAAAAGATTGGTATCCGTGTTGTCCGGGACGGACAGGTGAACGGTGATACCCGGTCGGTTGTTGTCTATCAGGACAATGATATGCCAATAGAAGAAATTAAGCTGAATACGACCGAGGTATCACTTGAAGAACTGGGAACCACGTATCGGCTGATTGCAAGAATTCTGCCGGAAAACACATCCGTTACACAGGCAGTCTGGGAAAGCAGTGACGAGACTGTGGTGAGTGTGGACAGTTCCGGGATAATTACAGCGATTGGGGAAGGCAAAGCGGATATCACGGTGACTGTCGGCGATAAGTCTGCTACATGTAAAGTAAGTGTAACAGAGAAAAAAATAATTCCGGGAGACATTGACGCCAACGGCGTGATCAATTTATTTGATCTGATGCGCTGTCTGAATCATGTAAGCGGTAAGAGCATTCTCACCGGTGATGCATTTACGGCGGCAGATGTTGACCAGAATGGTACGGTTAATCTTTTTGATCTGATGCGAATATTGAATTATGTGAGCGGAAAAAATGCAACAGTATAGAACAGTAGAATGGAGAGAAATGAGATGTGCAGGAATAGTTGGAGCGGTTGGTTCTATCGCCTTTTGACAGGGGCTTTTATACTGGCGGCCGGAGCGATGTATATAATGTGCAGTTGTATAGAAGCTAATGCTGAAGAGATACAGGTCTTTCGTGAAGAAAGCGGAGACCTTGAACTGCTGCAGGGAGTTGAATTGTCTGAACTAGAATTGGAAGAAGGGTTGGCAAATCTGAAACATAGTACGAAGAGGGGTGCTACTCAGTCAGAAGGAAATGAAGAAGAATATCCGATTCTGGATTATGGATCTGATTATGGATATCAAGATATGACCAAACGCTCAAACACCGAGTCCAGACAGTACCTGTATCGGCAGCTCGAATCCGGGTGCAGAGCGTTTACAATAAGTGAAAGTGATGCCGGTACAGTGACTACTTCCGGGGGAAGTGTTTACTCAGCAGCATTTGAGGTGGATCTGACGGGATATGATTTGTCATCTGATGAAAAATTGGAAGTATATTTTACATTCCGTCATGATAATCCGCAGTTTTTCTGGTTGTCGAATACGGTTGTATATTCGTCCCGTAAAGTTATCGTTTTGACCTACGATGACTACAAGACCGGAGCGGCAAGGAAAGCGGCATTTGATGAGATTGTCAATACAGTAGAAACCGTATACAGACCGCAGATTTCATCCTCAGATTCATTATATGAGAAAACGTTGGCTATACATGATACCCTGATAAAGGAGATTGATTATTCGTATGATACATCTGTAGCGATTGCACATTCGATCGCGGGTGCCCTGACATCGCAGAAATCTGCGGTGTGCGAGGGGTATGCGAAGGTTATGCAATTGCTCATGAACAGCTGTGAAGTAGAAAATATTTACATAACCGGATATGCAAATGGAGGTCATGCGTGGAATCTGGTGCGAATGTCAGACGGACAGTATTACTGGTTGGATGCTACGTGGGATGATCAGACAAGTATAATATACCAGCATGTGTATTTCCTTGTCGGAAATGAGAGTTTCACTGATCATACCGCTGATACGCCCGAGGGAACCGGAATATCTTTTCTATATGAATTACCCGCAGTTTCTGATAAAGATTATGATCCGGGATCAACACCAGGAGAGATTCCTCTGGGCGATATTAACATGGATGGTACTATAAATTTATTTGACCTGGTTATGTGTCTGAATCATGTTGCGCAAAAAACAACTATTTATGGTGATGCATGGATAGCAGCTGATGTAAACGAAGACGGAAATGTTAATTTGTTTGATCTGATGAACCTGTTGAACTATATTGCGGTATCATATGAACAAAACAGCGTTTTATATTACTAGCGCTGGTGTGAAACTATTTCTGAAAATATGTCACAAAGGTTCTTCTATGATAAAATTTAATTCATAGGAGAACCTTTTATTATGGTCAAAGAAAAGAAACCTGTCCATCGGGTACAAATGACAGAAGGGAAACGCAACATTGTTCTTAAGCTACTGGAAAAATACGATATTCAGACAGCTGAAAACATTCAAAATCTGAACGCTCCGATGATGGAAATTACCGGAATGGTTACAATCGTAAACAGGCAAATAGTAGATACGGCGCTATGTAAATCGAGGCTCTACTGGAACACAAATCAACTTTCCTGTCGCAGGTGGTCAAAAAACACCAAAAGATATCTCTGATGTGACGAATAAGATCCTTCCACAGATAGAGACCTTGCAAAAGGGCATCGGTTTTCTCCTGAAAGACCACTGTCCGATTATTCTGGCGATGCCGATCAGGAACGGCTAGTAGAAGCCGATGTTTGTTTTGACTTCCCTTCTACTGATGTGGGGATCGGCTGAGTTAGTCTTTTATTAGCTTATGAATTAAAAGATAGCAGAATAGGATTAATGAATTCTAGGGATATTCTAGGGGATATTCAGCTGATTTAGCACATAAAAGATTAAGATTTTATGATTGCCGCTTGACAGATATATCATCACACGATATATTATAATTAGAATATATCACTTAACGATATATCGTCGGACGAAAAAATCTGATATGAAAACAAAGGAGTGAGATGATGTCAGAAAAGGAAACGCCGTTGACAGAAGCATTTTATTATATCCTGCTGGCACTGCGGAAGCCGAATCACGGTTACGGAGTTATCCAGGAGATCGAGGAGCTGACGGGCGGGCGTGTAGTTCTGGGACCGGGCACTCTTTACGGCGCGCTGCAGACCATGCAGAAGCGGGAATGGATCAGAATTTACAGCCAGGACACAGAGTCGCGGAAGAAGAAGGAATATATTATCACGGATCTTGGCAGGGCGGCCTTCGAAGCGGAGAAGAGCCGTCTGGAAGAACTGCTGAGCAATGCAAAGCTCATGGAGGAGGGAGAAGCATGATTCGATTCAAACTGTATTATGATAAAGATAAGGAGACGGTCTGGCTGAATCAAATGGCGTCAGAAGGCTGGGCGCTGAAAAGTTTCTTTGCGGGATTTTATAAATTTGAACCATGCGGAAAAGGCGAGTATATCTATCAGATTGATTTTGGAGAAGTCAGCGATGAATACCGGGAGCTGATGGGGGAACTCGGCGTGGAGATCGTCGTGCTTTGGGGATACTGGATCATACTGCGCAAACGGGCGTCTGACGGTCCGTTCGAGTTGTATACAGATGTGGAATCAAAGATTGAACATTATCGGAAGATCCGAAGGATGTTCAAGGCTGTGACGATCCTGGAATTGATCGGACTTTTCATGGAGATTTTTGCGGGAATGACAGGCACTGATTTTGCATGGGCATTTGCGCTTTTGCTCAGTGTATTTGTTTTCGTATGTGTGAGTGCAGTGTTCCGGACCAATAAGGTCATCGCAAGGCTGGAGGAAGAAAAAAGCGGGATCGAGGCAGAGAAGAAGGGAGGAAATACTTTGGCGCTGATCATCACATCAATAGGACTTTTGACCAACAGCTGCATAATGTTTGTCGAGGAATCCGTATCGCCGTTTATAAGTTATCCTGTCCATATTTTCGCTGTTATTATGATGGCTGTTGGTATCGTGCTCACGGTAAAGGAAGGAAAATAAAAAGAGGGAATATGCGGGGATAACACCGCAGGATCCCATTCATGAGCCTGGTGCGGACGGAAATAAAGTAACAGTTCGGCACGCGTCATTCGCAAAGCTGCACATACGTGCTCCTGCGGCTGCGCCGCTCCATTGCTCATTTACGGCCCCTTCCCTTATGGCTGAACTGTTACGCAGAATAAAATTTTTGTGAAATGCATAAACTTGACTTTGCCTGAAGCGTATGCTATATTCAATTCAGGCAAAAAGATATGAGAGTTCCAGCAGGGACGACGAGAACCCCCGGAGGTGCGATCTCCGGGGGTTCTCTATTCCATTTTTGCGGGTGGATTAAGTCCGAGGCCAGTTACCGACTATTCATCGCTGTCTAACCATTTGATGATGTAGTGGCAGGCTGCACCAGCCGTGACAGCGACAAGAAAAGATACGAGAATTTCCAACAGAAACACCCCCTTCCTGATACCAGTATAGGGGCGGTAACTCCTTCAGTATATCATAGCTTCCCATGGCACGAAAAGAATACTGACGCAAAATAGCACCGGGCAAAAGTTACAAAATGATACCAGCCATATTGTTGAGGCAATCCTGAATGAGGATGGAAAGATCAATCCGGAAAAGCTGAACGCAATTTCCTATGATCCGGTAAACCGTACCTATCTGCGAGTGGGCGGAAAGGCGGGGACGGTGTTCTCTGACGGTAATCAGCTGAAATAGAACATAGAAAACAGAAGACGCCCTTTTTGTACCGGATGCGCAGAAGACCGGTGCAAAAGGGCGCCTGTTTTTTAATTATTCAACATTTTCTGCTTTTCTCTCAGCTCCAGGGTCCGGCGGATGATCTCTTCCACAGCCTCAGCGCCGATGCTTGTGTCAATTGTGAGGTCGTAGTTCTTGGAATGTCCCCAGATCCGCCTTGTATAGTAGTGATAATTATCCGAACGCCTGCGGTCCATCCTGCGCGCTTTCTGGCGGGCGTCCTCTTCGGTCAGATTTTCTGTATCCATGATCCGCTTTACGCGGTAATCTTCCGGCGCGTGGAGATAGACCTTCAGACAGTCGTGCCGGTCCCGGAGAAAATAGTCCGCGCATCTGCCGAGGATGACACAGTTCCCCTGATCGGCGAGACTGCGGATGACTTCCCCTTCAGATTCGAAAATGGCGTCCCTGGGAGCTTCCTGTGTATCGGAGTAGATGTACATCTGGCTTATCAGGTCGTAGAGGAAACTGTTCGTCATATTTTCTTCGTGATCCTGTACGAATTTCGGCGTGTATCCCGTGGAGCCGGCGGTCATCTGGATGATCTCATTGTCATAGAAGGCAAATCCCAGCTTCCCGGCGAGCTCTTTCCCGATGTCGTGCCCGCCGCTTCCATACTGACGCCCGATCACGATGACTTTGTACGGCGCTGAAGCTGAATCATCCACCGAAACCGAAGCGCTCTCCGAAACCGAAGATGCGTCAGGAACCGCGGCAGTTTGTCCATCACTGATTTTTTCATTCGTGCGGAAGAGAAGCGGCCCGAGAAATGTGAGACGTCGTCCGAACAGGCGGGCGATGAAACCGACAAGCAGGGCGGCGATAATGGTTCCCTCTCTGACGCCGTCCAGACGATGGGCGAAGATCAGGGAAAGAACTGCTGCAATGACGGTCAGCGACACGTCAAAAGCAACCTTTGTGGAGCCGAACTCTGTCTTCCATGTGGAGGAAACAGCGCGGACGAACGATTCTCCGGGCAGCATCGCCACATTGGCGAGGACCTCCGTGTATACGCCGAATCCCAGGATCACACATCCGATCAGCAGGTAAACCACAGAAGAAAGATAGCTCTGCGGATTCACAAAAAAGAGCATGATCATGGTCAGGTCAATGAAATATCCGAACAGGATGGAGATCGGGATCTGCAGCAGATGCTCCGCCTTAAAGTTCCTGCGCGTGGTGACGAGCTGGATCAGGATCAGCAGAAGGCTGAACGCGATCGTGAACTGTCCCAGTGTAAAAGGGAAATTCAGGCTGAGCACATACGGGATCGATGAGATCGGGGACGTTCCCAGATCTGCCTTTGTGATCAGGCTGACGCCCAGTGCATTGATGAAAAGTCCGATCAGGAATACAATGTAACGTTTTAGTTTTTCCATATTTAAATCAATCCTCCCTCAAAATAACAGACGGCGCGCCAGGCGGACCGTCTGTTGAGCTGTTGTCTTATTTTGTGTCAAATAAAGCCTGCCTCCCGGAATATAAGAGACATATGCTGAGATGAGATATTCTAAGATGAGATGTTCTCATAGACCTGATGCATCAGGCGCATCAATGTTTCATATTCTGTCTCCGACATGCCCCGGAACGCTTCTTCTTCCATTGCGGAGAATGCTTCCGTCACCAGCTCAACCTGTTCTTTCCCTTTTTCAGTCAGAAAAACATAGAGGCTGCGTCGGTTCCCATTCCGCATGCGCCGTTCCACAAGGCCGATGTCCTCCATGCGGTTCAGGAGTGTGGTTAGCGTGCCGGGCTCGATGTGGCAGCCATGCGCGATATCCTTCTGTCCGGCTCCGTCGTGGTCCTTCAGGTAGTCCAGGATCTTCGGCTGTCCGATCGTCAGGCCGGTATCCTTCAGCCTGGCGAGCAGTTCCTTCTGGAACATGGATTGTTCCGCCATAATAAGATAATGAAATGAATGGGACATAGTGTCATCTCCTTTGCGGCAGTGCACCCGGCGGCAGGTCGGCGGTTACTGTGAATTATAACGATCACCGCGGGCTTCAAATTGAATCCATATAAAATTTGAATACTAATAATTAGAATTCAAATAATAAAATTATAGAAGCCAAAGAGGGAATTGTCAAGAAATATTCCGATGAAAACCGGTGACATCCGGTGCCGGGTCTGGCATAATGGGGGCAGGAGGTGGCTTGTATGTTTTTTAAAAGAGAGGTTCTGATCACTTGGGATCTGAATGAGTATCAAAGGACAAAGGGCCTGCTGGCGGATCACCAGATCGAATATACCACCAGATCAAACCCGATTACAAATCCGGGGCGGTATCACGGCGTGCCGTCTATAAGCGCATCAGCGGCATATGAGTATCATGTCTATGTGGCGGGGAAGGATTATGACAGGGCGATGAGGATTCTGCAGGGCTGAAGCTATTATAAATATGTGGTTATAAGCGTGTGGCTGGGGGAAATGTTAAATGGAGGTTAATATTGTATTGGCATATGATTCTGTTGACGAAGTGTGCAGACTTTTCTCAGAATATACAGATATGCTGATAAACGGAGATCCGGAATTTAGAGAATATCTTGAGATACAGAATTATGATGAGGAGTTAAACCACCTTGATACCAAATATGGCCTGCCGGGCGGACGGCTGTATCTGGCGTACTGTGACGGCAGAGCAGCGGGATGCATCGGCCTGAAGAAGCTGGATTCCCTGAACTGTGAGATGAAAAGACTATATGTAAGACCAGAGTTCAGGGGGATGCGTATCGGCGGGATGTTGATCCAAAGGATCATAGATGACGCGAAGGAAATCGGATATAAGCATATGCTTTTGGATACACTGCCTTTTTTAGAAAGTGCGGTACACATGTATAAAAAATGGGGATTTTATGAAATCCCAAGCTATAATGACAGCCCTATGGAATCGTCAATTTATATGAGGCTGGATTTAGATGGCGATGCAATGAACAGTGACAGGTCTGGTTCGGCGGACAAGGCTCAGCCTCAGGTGCTGTCTGTAAATGGAAAAGACTACAGCATCCTGAAACTTCTCGGCAGAGGAAAAGGAGGCTATTCCTATCTCGCTGAGCGGGATGGCAGAAGAATGGTGCTCAAACAGATCCACCATGAGCCCTGCGCCTATTACCAGTTTGGCAACAAGATCGAGGCAGAGATCCGGGATTACGACCGCCTGCAAAGGATCGGCATTCCGCTTCCCAAGATGCTGGATGTCGACAAAGACAATGAACGGATCATTAAAGAATATATAGACGGGGATACGGTTTACGAAATGGTCCTGGAGGACAGGCTTCCGGCGACCTGCCTGGAGCAGGTGAGAGCAATGTGCGGCCTGCTGTATGCCGCAAATATAAATATCGATTACTTCCCGACAAATTTTATCCTGCAGGACGGAGCGCTGTATTATGTGGATTATGAGTGCAATGAGTATATGGAGGAATGGAATTTTGAAAACTGGGGAGTAAAATACTGGTCCAAAACACCGGAATTCCTTAAGTATGCTGAGGAACATCTGCATATATCTAATTTGAAAAACTGGCCGCGGTTAAGCGGGCGCGCGGCGCAATGGTTTCATGAGAAATGGCAGATCCCCCTGGAGGAATACAGATCCAGCATAGAAGCCTCCATAAGCGGGGGAACTCCTGTGCCGCAGTGGTACGTGGCAGTGAAAGGAGAGCGGATCATAGGCGGTCTGTGCAGGATGTATGTCCACAGAGAAAATGGAAGAAAATAACCTGGAGGCTGCAAGGGATATGAGAAAAATCGTACTATATATTGCCATGAGTTTAGACGGATACATTGCGGACGCAAACGGCGGAGTCAGCTGGCTGAGAGGGCAGGACCCTGACAGTGAAAGCGAGGGCTCTTATCCTGAATTTGTCCGGGATATTGACACAGTCGTCATGGGCTGGGAGACATATTATCAGGTGATAACAGAACTTTCGCCGGACGAATGGGTTTATGAAGATCTGATGGCTTATGTGATCACACATCGGGAAGAAACTTCCTTTGAGAAAATCAGATTTGTTCATGAATCGCCTTCCGATCTGATCCGGAATCTGAAAGAAATGGACGGAAAAGACATCTGGATCTGCGGCGGCGCGAGTATTGCGCGAAAGCTGATGCAGGACGGCATGATCGACAGATTCTATATTTCGGTTATTCCCGTTCTTCTGGGAGCAGGCGTAAGACTGTTCGGTGAACTTCCGGAGGCGTTGGAATTAAGACTTATGGACACGAGAAGTTACAATGGGATTGTAGAACTCAGATACGAAAAGCGTTAAAATATGAAGGAAATAAAAGCGTCGAAGAGAGCGGACTGAAACAGTGGAGGATAGGAATGGAAATAGATCTGAACAAATTCAAATGGACAAGAGAACCGGAAAGCTGTGCCATTGATGAGGGAATGATAGAGATTGTTACAAAACCTCATACTGACCTGTGGCAGAGGACCTACTATCATTTCCGTAATGACAATGCTCCGGTATTTCAGATGGAGACAGAGGAAAGGTATTTCAGCTTTATTGTAAAGACAGATTTCCGGGAGAGCCATCACAGGTTTGACCAGTGCGGAATCGTGATGTACCTGGATAGCGAGAACTGGCTGAAGGGATCTGTGGAATATGAGAATGAAGAGTATCAGCATCTGGGGAGTGTTGTCACGAATCAGGGCTATTCGGACTGGGCGACTACAGAGATAGACGCCTCGGTAAAATCTATGTGGTACCGCTTCAGCCGGAGAGAGGATGACTACTGCATCGAATGTTCGTCGGACGGGGTTCATTTTCAGCAGATGAGGATCTGTCATATGGAAAAGGGCGGCGGGAAGATCCGGTTCGGCATCTATGCCTGTTCACCGGAGGATTCTTCATTTAAGGCAGTATTTTCTGATATGAAACTGACAGAGTGCCAGTGGAAGGCACATGACGGCCAGCAGCCGGATGAAGTATGAAGAAGATAAAAGCGAAATATAAAGTTCTTATACTGCTGAGTTTATTTTTGGTCATATACATCGGGAAAAATGTGTTTGATATCTGTGCCTTCAGCGCAGAGGATCAGAAATGCCGGGCAGATGTGGCGGTCATTCTGGGTGCGGCGGCTTACAATGGCGAGGTCTCCCCGGTTTACCGGGAACGGATCAATCATGGAATTACCCTGTATGAGGAGGGGTATGTGGACAGGCTGATCGTAACTGGCGGGACAGCAGATCAGGGGGAGGAATCCGACGCATCGGCAGCAAAAAAATATCTTCTTTCCCGGGGAATTCCCGAGGAAGCAGTCCTGATTGAAGATCAATCATCGATCACCCAGGAAAATCTGGAGAATTCCAAAGCGATCATGGAAGAAAACGGATACGAGACCGCGATCATCGTCAGCGATCCCCTGCATATGAAACGGGCGATGCTGCTGGCGGAAGATGCAGGGATCACGGCATACAGCTCGCCTACACCTTCGACGAGATATATCAGTCTGAGGACAAAAATCCCATTTCTGGCAAGGGAGACATTTTATTATATCGGGTATAAATGGTACAGGATATTTTTTCATCAGTAAATTATATAAAGGAGATACATAGATGATCATCGAAGGAAATCAGAAAGAACTTGACGCAATGAAAGAATTCCATAAAGGAAACCGGCAGGAGGGCTTGAGGCTTCAGGAGGAATTCGCGGCGGAATTCCGCGAGGAATACAAGGACAAAGATCACTGTCCATGTCAGAAAGCCTGCCGGTATCATGGCAACTGCAAGGAGTGCGTGGCGATCCACCGCGCGCATCAGGAGCATGTCCCCAACTGTATGAGACCTCTGCTCAATAAAAAGATCAAGCTCCTGTCCGAGCTGACAGAACATTCTATCGCTAATGAGATCGAGCCTCCGAAAGAGGTGCTGCGCAAAGAATTTCAATAAGAGAAATTGCGGGACGGAGGATAGATTTGTGAAAAAAATATTATTAGTATCAATGATGCATAATGTGACAGATCTGCTGAAGGAAGCAGAGCCGGATCTGAAAGGAAAGAAAGTGGTTTATATCCCGACCGCGGCGATCGCAGAAGAGATCGAGGGCATGGCGGAAGAGGAGACGAGGATGCTGGAGGATCTGGGGCTGATTGTTGACGAGCTGGATGTCTCCACTGCTTCAAGGAAAACTGTCATGGAAAAGCTGACAAAGAATGACATGATCTTTGTGGGAGGCGGGAATACATTCTTCCTTCTTCAGGAGCTGAAGCGATCAGGAGCGGATCAGATCATTTCTCGGGAAGTGGAAAAAGGAAAGCTCTATATTGGAGAGTCCGCGGGAGCGATTGCCGCATGCCCTGACATCAGATATTCTGCAGAGATGGATGTCCCTGAGAAGGCGCCGGAGCTGACGGACTATACAGGGATGGGGCTGGTGGATTTCTATGTAGTTCCCCATCGGGGACATCCTGACATGGGACCGGCAGCGGAAAGGATTATTGAACAATATTCATCAGTACCGGATTTAAAGGTTATAAATGATTATCAGGCGATACTGGTCGAAGGAGACGAGGTGAGGATACTGCCGGAATAGTGCGTGCCGGAAGGGAGTGCTATGGAGATCAGAAAAGTAGAAACAGATAAAAAAGAATATATGCCCCTGCTTCTTCTGGCGGATGAGCAGGAGGATATGGTCGACCGGTATCTTGAGAGAGGGGATATGTACGTCCTGGAGGATGGCGGTGGGAAGGCAGTGTGCGTTGTGACAGATGAGGGAGACGGAATCCTGGAGATCAAAAATCTGGCGGTCAGTCCGGAATTCCAGGGGAAAGGGTACGGCAGACGCATGATCCGATTTGTGGCAGATTCATACAGAGACCGCTTTAAGGTTCTGTATGTGGGCACGGGGGACAGTCCTGCAACAGTGCCGTTCTATGAGAAATGCGGTTTCTGCAGGTCACATGTGGTCCGGAACTTCTTCACAGAGCACTACGATCACCCTATCTTTGAGTGTGGCAGGCAGCTTGTTGATATGGTTTATCTGAAAATGGAACTGCGGTAGAAAGAGATGAAAATAGAAAAATAGAGTATAATTTTCCTGATGGGAGCAGAAGGGACTGCTGTATCATGTGACAGCAGTCCCCCTCTGGACGTTATTCCAGGATCTCCCGTACCTGTTTTAAAGGAAGATCACATTTTTCGGCGATCTCTTCAGCCGAACTGCCCTGGGCAGACAGCTTGAAAATAAGTTTTGCGAGATGGATACCACGCTCCATACCGAGCTCCATACCTTGTTCCATGCCGCGTTCATTTTCTTCCTTTAACTCTTCAGCAAAGAGTTCTCTTAATGCATCGCACATTTTTTGCTCGACCTCCATTTCTTTCCAATTTGCCCGTGTGATCAGGTCCATCACAGCGGCATAATCTTTTGAGTGTCTGTTCTGCTCATATCTTGCCACGATAGTTTGGATTTCCCTGCCGGCTTTCAAATCCATCCGGAGATTCTTGAGCCAGAAGTTTTCCTCCTGAGTCAATTCCCGAGTAATCAGGAGCTGCATGGGGATCGCATCTCCGGCCAGGTAATAGATTCCTTTATCCAGGTTTTCTACATGTATTCCGCGGATTTCTGCGAGATGCTTCAGCATTTCACGTGGATAACGGCTGCAGGCAAAAGTGATCGTTAGTTCTTCCCCCAGAAATTCCATTTCCTCTTTCAGGGTAATGCGGAGCGCTGCGCCAAAAGCAGGGTGCCATTGTAACTTTCTTTTCTCCATTTATCTCCTTTTTAGTATATCCAATTCATTTTCAGGCTGCAATAATATGAAAAAGTTTTTTAGCTATCAATGGAATCCCCTCCTTTTTCAGCACTCTTTAAAGGGCTGTAATTCTGTCATAATAGATGTTGAAATTGCTCGACTACAGAGCAGGAAGTATATTTGTGGGCGGATGATCAGGACGAGAGCCCTTCCGTCCGGGACAATTCCAGGTTGTGCATATATCTGCCTGGAAAGAGTAAAGATAGAATAGCATAAGCAGGATGAAAGAACAAGGGATTTTTAACTGAACCTTTGCTTTACGGATACCGGACGTCATGCTAAGATAGGAAGGAGAAAACACAGAGAAAACAAAGATAAAACACAGGGGCAGATAATGTCCCTTGTTTCATAAATAAAGGAGGATCTTGATGCTTAATATCAGAAATGAAAGGGAAACAGATTATAAAATCGTAGAAGATATTACGAGAAAGGCTTTTTATAATGTATACGTTCCGGGATGTATGGAGCATTATCTCGTCCACATCATTCGTGAACATGAGGATTTTATTCCGGAGCTGGATTTTGTGATCGAGGTGGACGGGCAGATCGTGGGAAATATCATGTACACAAAAGCAAAACTGACGGATGAAGGCGGAACAGAGAAAGAAATCGTGACATTCGGGCCTGTCAGTATCCTGCCAAAGTACCAGAGAAAGGGGTACGGGAAAATGCTGATCGAGCATTCTCTTAAACGCGCGGCTGAACTGGGGTATGAGGCAGTTGTGATCATGGGAAGTCCGGCAAATTATGTGGGCAGTGGCTTTCAGTGCTGCAGGAAGTATAATGTCTGCGTGGAAAAGGATAAATATCCTGCGGCAATGCTTGTAAAGGAGCTTAAGGCGGGCGCTTTGGACGGGAGACTGTGGTTTTATTCAGACAGTCCTGTGATGAATGTTGATGAGCGGGAAGCACAGGCGTTTGACGATGGCCTGGAGAAAATGGAGAAGAAATGGATGCCGAGCCAGGAAGCATTTTATATTATGAGCCATGCATTTGTGGAATAGAAAAGAATATCACAGGGGGAAGATGTATGAATTCAATCTGCGGAACAGACTGCTGTGAGAAATGCGGCAGAAAAGAAGAATGCGGAGGCTGAACGGATTTTATGTCAACCTGGAGTATCCCCTTCCAAACGGGCAGTCCGTAAAGCTGCTTGAGGATAATAAAGTATACCTGGGGAATCAGATAGAGATCCCGGGAAGCAGCAGATGTTATGGAATCGTGGCGGACGAGAAATATCTTCTTGTTTGTGAATATGGATGTGGAGGAGCTGATCCTCAGATCGTTGTATATAAGAGACGGCAGGCACGGAACTCTGTGTGTGAAGAGCTGAAATAAGCCTGAAAATGCAGTGTCAAAGACATTTGACAGCCCAAAAACAGGAGAAAAACAGAGATGTCAAAGTTGTTTGATAGACGAAGCATCTCCGAAATGATTAAATTTGAATTACAGGGAGACAGAAAATGGAACTGGGAACACAGATCAGAAAATATCGGAATGAAAGGACATTGTCTCAGGAGGCACTGGCAGAAAAGGTCTATGTGTCACGGCAGACGGTTTCGAACTGGGAGAATGACAAAAGTTATCCGGATGTGAACAGTCTTGTGCTGCTCAGTGAAGTTTTTGAAATCTCTTTAGATCAATTAATCAAAGGAGATGTGGAAATGATGAAAGAACAGATCGATCAGACAGATCAGACAGATCAGAAAAAGTTTGAGCGCCTGAGCAATATCTTTACTATATTGTTTCTGGCTGTTCTTATTACGCCTGTCCCGCTTGTGCATTTCCTGTCTTATGCAGGGCTTGCCATCTGGATCGTGATACTGGGAGCAGGGAGTTATGCGGCAATGCTTGTGGAACGGGAGAAGAAAAAGTTCGACATGCAGACCTATCGGGAAATCATCGCGTTTACAGAAGGGAAAAGCTTAAGCGAGATTGAAAAGGCAAGAGAAGAAGGGAAACGTCCGTACCAGAAGGTGCTTCTGGCGGCCGCGTCCGGTGCAGCAGGAGTGATTGTTACAATGTTTTTCTTGTGGCTGCTGGGATAGTATCGGTGAACAGATAAGAAAACAGAGAATTCGGAGGAAAACAGTATGAACAGAAAATCAACAGCACAGGAATATTATACATTAATGATCGATAAAAACGGGCTTATGCCCGCGATGCGCAGAGATGAAGCGGGAGCAGGTCTGGCAGCGGCAGCTTTTCTGGATCTGACAGTAAACGATATTGTTACAGTGGAAAAGAAAAAGATTACTGTAATAAAAGAGCTTCCAGACAGCCTGGTATATCTTGAAGATTTATATACATATCTGAAAGAAAAATCCCGCCATATGGAAAAGATGATGACAGACTTTTACGCGGGCAGCAGGAATAAAAAGCTTGCGGAAAAGATCGGGGAATCTCTGTGTAAAGAAGGAGCTGCAGTGGAGGCGAAAGGCGGTCTGTTTGCACCGAAACGGGTGTTTATTCCTGAAAAAGCTTATAAAGATCAATTGATCGGCATGATCAGATCGGCAGTGCAGGAAGAAGAGATGGCTCCCCGCGATGTGGCGCTGGTCTGGCTGCTGCAGCAGACAAACTGCCTGAAGCAGTATTTTTCAAAACATGAGTCAGATCAGTTGAAGCAAAAGCTGAAAGAAATGAAGAAAGACCCACAGAACAAACAGCTCGCAGAGATGATTGATTACGTCAGTGATATGACAGCCGTTATGGCCGTGGTGATCGTGACGTCTATGAACTGAGGCAGTCATGCGGAAAGAATCAATATAAAAAAATGAGGGAAAGACATGAGATTTATCATTGAACATCTGGAGAAACATTTTGATAAAAAGGAAGTACTGAAAGATATTCATTTTACGTTTGAAGAGGGGAAAATCTACGGGCTTCTGGGGCGCAACGGCGCGGGAAAGACCACGCTGTTTAACTGTATCAACCGGGACATCAAGGCGGACGGCGGAAGCTTCTTTCTGGAAGAAGACGGAACACGCCGGGAAGTGAAGCCGGAGGATATCGGCTATGTGCTGTCCATGCCGGCAGTGCCGGAGTTCCTGACCGGGCGGGAGTTTCTGAAATTCTTTCTGGATATTAACTCAGATTCCATCCGGGAACCGAAAAGCATTGACGAATATTTTGATTTCATGAGCATTGAGCCCGAAGATCGGGACAAGCTGATGAAAGACTATTCTCACGGGATGAAAAATAAGATGCAGATGCTTGTCAATATCATTGCGGAGCCGAAGATCCTTCTTCTCGATGAACCTCTGACTTCCCTTGACGTGGTCGTGGCGGAAGAGATGAAGCAGCTTCTCCGGTCACTGAAGGACGGGCGGATCACTATTTTCTCCACTCATATCATGGATCTGGCGCTGGATCTGTGCGATGTGATCGTGCTGCTCAGCCACGGGGAGCTGGAAGTGGTGGAAAAGTCCAATCTGGACAGCCGGGAATTTAAGGACAAGATCATTGCGGCGCTGAGGGAGGAAGATCATGTATAAAACATTACGTCTTTCTTTTTCACTGAAAAATACATACCGGGTAAACAGTATCCTGTTTGCTATTAAGCAGATCCCGCTGATCAAGAAGATTCTGCCGGATGCACTCTACGGGGTGAGAGGACTGAAAATCTTTGCGAATATCATTTCCGCCATATGGGAAGTTATTGCAGTGTTTCTTGGGAAATTTTTATATTTCATCACCATGGTCTGGGGTATTGGGATTCTGTATAAAAATGTCCCGGCTGACCAGATATTCCTGCACATCCTGCTCATGCTGACGGTGATCGGCGCTTATATGAACACCAGCATGTTTAATCCCACCAGGGATAAGTATTACGCAATGATCCAGCTCCGCATGAACGCCCGGGAATATACTCTGGTCAACTATGGATATATGATATTGAAGGTGATCGCAGGCTTTCTGCCATTCTCAATTATATTCGGAATGCAAAGAGAAGTGCCGGTCTGGTTCTGCATCCTGATTCCGTTTTCCGTGGCTGGGATAAAGCTTGCGGTGGCAGCGTATTCCTTATGGGATTATGAGAAGAGCGGAAATGTATACAATGAAAACAAGATCAAAAAACACCTCTGGATATTCGCGGCAGTCCTGCTGGCGCTTGCCTATGCACTGCCCGCTGCCGGGGCGGCGCTTCCGTCTGCGGCATCTATGGCGGTGCTGCTTTTGTTCATCCCGGCGGGCATTATCAGCGTCAGGAAGATCGTGTCTTTTCGATATTACCGTGAGGTGAATCAGCAACTGCTTGCGCAGGTTGTAAATCAGATGGATGCGGTAAAACAGGCGGCCAGGACGGTGAGCGACAAGTCGATTTCTACGGATAGCACTATTACCAGCAAGCGGGATGGATTTGAATATTTAAACGAGCTTTTTATCAAGCGCCACAGGAAGATCCTCTGGAAATCAACGCTCCGTATAGCGGAGATCTGTCTTGTTTTAAGCTGTGCGGCAGTCATCGCGCTGACAATGGCGCCGGAGGCGAAAAAAGACATCAATGAACTTATCATGACCTGGCTTCCGTATTTTACGTTCATTATGTATGCCATTAACCGCGGGACCGGGTTTACTAAGGCTTTGTTTATGAACTGCGATCACAGCCTGCTGACATATTCCTTCTACAAGCGGCCTGGATGCATCTTAAAACTGTTCCGGATCCGCCTGCGGGAGATCATGAAGGTGAATGCTCTGCCTGCCGTTGTGATCGGCGCGGGACTGTGCGCGATCCTGTATGCCTCGGGCGGAACTGAGAATCTGCTGAATTATGTAGTATTGTTTGTGTCAATCCTCTGCATGAGCCTGTTTTTCTCGATCCATTACCTGACGATCTACTATCTGCTGCAGCCGTATAATGCGGGAACAGAGATGAAAAGCGGGATGTATCAGGTCATTCTGTCTGTCACCTATCTGATCTGCTTTTTCCTGATGCGGGTCAGGATGCCGATCCTGGTGTTCGGGATCGCCTGTATCGCATTTTGTGTGGTCTATTCTATTGCGGCATGCGTTCTTGTGTACCGGTTTGCGCCGAAGACATTCAGGCTGAGAACCTGAGAGAAAAGCCGAAAGGAGGCATCCGAAATGAACCGATGTCCATGGTGTACATGCAATGACAAAATGATCCGGTATCACGATGAAGAGTGGGGCGTCCCGCTTCACGATGATCAGAAGCAGTTCGAGTTTCTGATGATGGAAGTGATGCAGTGCGGTCTGAACTGGAATATGATGATACAGAAGCGGGAGATTTTCAGGACCTGCTTTGATAATTTTGACTTTGATAAAGTGGCAGAGTATAGCGAGGAGGATATTGATCGGATCATGAATACGGAGGGCATGATCCGTTCCCGAAGGAAGATTGAAGCTGTAATACATAATGCCCGCTGTTTTCAGAAGATAAGAGAGGAATTCGGATCTTTCAGTAAATATATCTGGAACTTTACAAAAGGAAAAACCTATCTCTATGCTGGACATCAGAAGGGGGAGATACCTGCAAGGAACGGGCTGTCAGATAAGGTGAGCGGAGATCTGAAAAAGAGAGGCATGAAATACATGGGTTCCGTAACCGTCTATTCCCATCTGCAGGCGTGCGGGATCATCAATGATCATCTGGAATCCTGTTTTAGGTATGCGGAGCTTGTGGAAATATCGGATGCGGTTCCGGCTCCTTGGGATCTGATGACAGGAGGACCGGATTCAGCGTTGGAAAGGGGATCTTGAGTATGATAAGGAAAATGCAGACAGCAGATATAGACGAAACAGCGGGAAGCTGGCTTTAAATGTATATGTCAGAAATATGAGAGCTGTACGGTTCTATCTGAGAGAAGGATTTCGGATCGTGGAGGATGGTACTGATGAGAATACTGGTGAGAAAGAATATCTGATGCGCTGGGAGAAAGAGAGCATCCCCGGGAAAGACAGACGGAATTAAAAAATTCTTAAAAAGTTCTTTGAAATATTTTCTGATATTATCTGTTATGCTATGGAAAAATTGAAAGGAGAGATATATATGGAAAAGATTTTAAAGAACATATCATGGATTTTGGTCGTATTATTGGCGGCTTCAATTATATACGCCCTGCTTGCGGGGCAGTATCCGATCACCAGCCTTGGCGTGGCAGCAGTTCTGCTTATTGTCACAGCGGTACGGGCGGTGTTCGGCAGTCTGAAAAAGGCGGATGAGTAAATCCAGATTTTAACTTGAACTATAAGTGGTTCTGTGCTACCATGCTCTATGTATGGAGAGCAGATAGAGCCTACATTGTGAAATACACAGGGCGGATGCATAAAATGCGTTTGTACCTGTGTTTTTATTACATCTGTAAGCTTATAATAAGGAAGAAATACGCAGTGGAGAGGAAAAGGAGGAGAGTACGGGATGGAAGAGAAGAAGCTGATAGAATTCCGGAATATTGTGAAGAGTTTTGACGGTCAGATCGTCTTAAAGGGTGTCAATCTTGACATTTATGAAAACGAATTTGTCACTCTGCTCGGACCAAGCGGGTGCGGCAAAACGACACTTCTGCGGATTCTGGGAGGCTTCCTGGACGCAGATGAGGGAAGCGTGATCTTTGACGGGGAGGAGATCAGCAAAAAACCTCCTTATGAGAGGGAGCTGAATACGGTCTTTCAAAAGTACGCCCTCTTTCCCCATCTGAGCGTGTATGAAAATATTGCTTTTGGTCTGAAGATCAAGAAGATGAGCAAGGACGTGATCGACCAGAAAGTGATGAAGATGCTGAAACTCATCGGTCTGGAAGGATATGAAGATAAGAATACAACCCTTCTCTCCGGCGGGCAGCAGCAGAGAGTGGCGATCGCCCGGGCTCTGGTCAACGAGCCGAAGGTACTTCTTCTGGATGAACCTCTGGCGGCGCTGGATTTGAAACTGCGCAAGGAAATGCAGTATGAGCTGAAGCGGATACAGCAGGAGGTGGGGATTACCTTTATCTTTGTCACCCATGACCAGGAAGAGGCGCTCACCATGTCTGACAAGATTGTCGTTATGAAAAACGGAGAAATCCAGCAGGTGGGTACGCCCCAGGATATCTACAATGAACCCGCGAACCGTTATGTTGCCAATTTTATCGGGGAGAGCAATATCATTCCGGCGGTTATGCCGGAGGACTATAAGGTAAGTTTTGACGATATCACGTTTGACTGTGTGGATTTCGGCTTTAAAGAGAATGAACCTGTGGATGTAGTCATCCGTCCGGAGGATATTGATATCGTTGATGTGAAGGACGGGAAAATGACAGGGGAGGTCTTAAGCGTCCTTTTTAAAGGCGTGCACTATGAGATCATGGTGGAGACTGTCCCCGGGACAAGCGTGACAGTGAATATGCGCGTGATCAGAAATCAGGATGTGACGAGCGGGGATGGAAAAGAAAAGATCAGCGCAAGTGATTTCTTCGTGGACATTGATGATGTGGAGGAATTAAACGACAAGGAGATCATCGCTCTTTCCAATGCACAGGCATGGGATCCGCAGAGTGACGAGTTCATTTCCATCGCCAAGGTAGAGTATGACCTGTCCAAAGAAGAAGGCGCATACCCGGTGGTATTCTCCACTGCAAACGGTACGAGCGTGGAGCGGACCATCCATGTGGTGGACCAGCCCTTTGTCAAAAATGAAAAGGCGAATGAGGGCGTCATGGCATTTAATTTCTTCAAGACTGTAGATGAGATCACAGAGTCCCAGGCTCTGGACACGGACCTGAAGACATGGGCGGGAGCACAGGGATGGAAGCTGAGCGATGAGGATGTGAGCATTGACCTGAGCGTGGATTATGATTTTGAGCCGGAAGACGTAAAAGAAGGTGTGTATAAAATCACATTTTCCACTACAGGGCGGGAATTCAAGATACACACCACTGACTATGTCGAGGAAGGACGGGAGGTAGGGCTTACGTTCTTCCCAGAGGATATCCATGTTATGTCCAGGGAGGTATTTTAGATGAAGCGGTTTTCGAAGCTTGCGCTGCCGTATATCGTGTGGGCGGCGCTGATGCTGGTCCTTCCCATGCTGCTGATCGCGCTGTATTCTGTTATGGAACAGGGAAACAGCATTATTTCATTTTCTTTTACACTGGATCACTATGTGAAATTTTTTACTGACCCGGATTTCCTGCTCATCCTGTGGAGATCCATTGCCATTGCGGTGAAGACGACTCTGATCTGTCTGATCCTGGGATATCCGGCGGCATATTTCATCTCAAAGTGCAGTGAGAAAGCACAGAATATCCTTATCCTGTGCATCACGCTCCCCATGTGGATCAATATGCTCGTGCGGACGTATGCATGGATCGGAATTCTGAGCGAGGGCGGCATTCTTCAGAAGATACTGGGATTTTTCGGCCTTGGGAACATGGAGCTTCTGTATACCGAGGGATCGGTCCTGCTCGGCATGGTTTACAATTTTCTTCCGTTTATGATCCTTCAGGTGCATACGTCGCTGACAAAGATGGATCACTCGCTGCTGGAGGCGAGCGCGGACCTGGGGGCAAATCCGGTACAGACTTTTCGCAGAGTGACACTTCCGCTGTCCCTGCCTGGAGTGATCAACGGGATCACTCTTGTGTTCCTTCCGGCGGTCAGTTCCTTCTTTATACCGAAGCTTCTGGGCGGAGGACAGTATTTCCTGATCGGAAATATGATAGAGAACCAGTTCATCACAGTGGGCGAGTGGAATTTCGGGAGCGCAATCTCCATGATCATTGCAGTCATCATGATGCTTCTGATGATGGCAGTGCGCAGGATCGAGATCCATAACCAGGGAGGAAAGGGGGCGAAAGCATGAAAAAGAATAAACGTCCCTTTGGGAAGATACTGATGATCCTTATGATCGCGTTTTTCTATCTTCCCATCATCTATATGGTGGTGTTCTCCTTTAATGAGAGTAAATCGCTGACCAGTTTTACAGGGTTCTCGCTTCGCTGGTATGAGCATATGCTGGAATCAAGCGACATGATGACAGCGCTCTATACAACGTTCAGCGTGGCGATACTGGCGACGCTGATCTCCACGTTTGTGGGAACGATCGCTGCGATCGGGCTGAGCAGTTCAAGGAAGATCATCCGCAATATCATGGAGCAGGTGGACAATCTTCCTATGATGAATCCGGAGATCGTGACAGCGATCGGATTTATGCTGCTGTTTATTACCTTCCAGGTGGAGAAGGGGTATGTAACCATGCTGCTGGCGCATATTGCGTTCTGTATCCCTTATGTGATCCTGTCTGTTATGCCGAAGATCCGGGCGCTGGACCCGAACCTGGCAGACGCGGCAATGGATCTGGGAGCCACTCCGTGGAAGGCTCTGACGAAAGTCATTGTTCCGCAGATCACTCCCGGGATCGTTTCGGGTGCGCTGATCGCGTTTACCATGTCAGTGGATGATTTTATCATTTCCTATTTTGTGACCGGACAGGGAGTAAAAAACTTAAGTATCGTTGTCTATACTATGAGTAAGAGGGTCAATCCGAGTATTAACGCGGTATCTACTCTCGTGGTCGTGATCATAACGATCGTACTGCTGATCGTTAATATTGCCCCGCTGGTCGCGGCGAAGAAAAATGCCAGATCTGAGCTGGGAAGGAGAAAGAAGTTTGTGCCTGCGGCGGCGGGATGCCTTGTGGCTGTTATCGCTGTTCTTGCAATATACCAGGGCAGGCCGGGCAGCGCAGACCGTCCTTTCGAAGGACAGACGCTCCATATCTATAACTGGGGAGAGTATACAGGAGAGAATATTATTCCTGATTTTGAGGAAGAGACCGGGGCAAAAGTAGTGATGGAGAATTTTGACTCCAACGAACAGATGTATATTAAAGTGGCGAACGGCGAGCCATATGATATTCTCGTGCCGAGTGATTATATGATCCAGAGGCTGATTGAAGAGGGGTATCTCCAGAAGCTTGATAAATCGAAACTGGACTGTATGGATAAGCTGTCAGATGCGGTGAAAGGGCTTCCGTATGATCCGAATAATGATTATTCCGTGCCGTATTTCTGGGGGACGGTGGGTATCGTCTACGATAAGACGAAGGTAGATATTGAAGATCTTGAGAGAGAAGGTTTTAATATCTTCCTGGACGAGAAGTATAAGGGAGATGTCTACCTGTACGATTCCGAGAGGGATTCCTTTATGATGGCTCTGAAAGCGCTCGGATATTCCATGAACACGGAGAATGAGTCTGAATTACAGGAAGCTTATGAATGGCTGGTTCAGTGTGTGGAGACAATGGACACGGAGATCGTGACGGACGAAATTATTGACAATATGGCTCAGGGACGAAAGGCTCTGGGGCTGATTTATTCCGGGGACGCCACATATGTGATGGCGGAAAATGAGAACATGGGATACTATATGCCGGAGACAGGGACAAATCTGTGGTCAGACGCCATGGTGATCCCGAAGAACGCGCAGAATCCGGATCTGGCGCATGCATTTATCAACTTTGCCAGCGGCTATGACGGGGCGTATGATAATTCCAGTTATGTGGGGTATACTTCTGCAAATGAGGAAGTCATGGAGGTCCTCTCCGGCGAGGGCGGCGACTACGAAGGGATCAATGCCTATATTCCGCGGACGGATAATGAGAATGACGAAGTGTTTGTATATAACGAAGATACAAAGAAGATCATCAGCGACCTGTGGAGCCGGGTCAAGATAGCGGCGAGCAACGCAGACTGATTCTTACAGAACGGAAAGAGGGTGCGGCTATGGGCAGACAAAGAAAAGACGGACAGAAGAAAGGCAGGCTGAAAGAGCTTGGGGCGGCTCTTTCGATGGAACTGCGCGAGCACAGGAGTTCCTTTATCGTATACTTTACATTGCGTATCCTGGTGATCGCGATGCTGGTCCTTCAGCTTTTGAACAGGAATTATGAAAATGTTTTTCTCTGCGTGCTGACGCTTCTGCTTCTTGTGATCCCCAGTCTGGTTCAGGTCACGTTTAAGGTGGAACTTCCGACAACGCTTGAGATTATTATACTTATGTTTATTTTTGCGGCGGAAATATTGGGGGAGATCAGTGAGTTTTATCTGGTATTTCCGTTCTGGGATACTGTCCTGCATACACTGAACGGATTCCTGGCAGCGGCGATCGGATTTTCTTTGGCAGATCTTTTAAATCGCAGCGAGAGGACAGTCTTCAACCTCTCTCCGTTGTTTACGGCGATCGTTGCCTTCTGTTTTTCGATGACGATCGGTGTGATCTGGGAATTTTTTGAATTCGGGATGGATACTCTGATCGGCTATGATATGCAGAAGGATACGGTTATCCATACGATACGCTCGGTTACCCTTGACCCCGCGGGGCGGAATGTGCCTTATGTGATCAAGGGAATCTCAGAGACTGCGGTGAACGGACAGGAACTGGGGCTGGGGGGATATCTGGATATCGGACTGATCGATACTATGCAGGACCTGATAGTAAATTTCATCGGAGCGGTGATATTTTCGGTGATCGGTTTCTTTTATGTGAAAACCCGCGGGAGGGGGAACGTGGCAGGGAGATTCATTCCCCGCAGGAAGACAGCGGACAGGGATTTCCTGAGGATCGCAAGGGAGAATGCGTCTGCCGGGGGCAAATTATCTTCGGATGATACGGAAGAGCAGATTCCAGACCAGAAAGAATAAAAAAGCGCCGGCAGCAGTGGCTGTGATATAGACAAGGATGGCAGGAAGGTTGCCGATGAGCGGGACCAGATCTCGAAAGACGACCTGCTGCATCTGAAGGTGAGGATTAATGTAGAACATGTTGATCATACCGTATCTGTCCAGCGTCAGGTTAAACAATTCCGCCAGCGCGCAGCAGGCAAGGTATAAAATGACGGCGTGAAAGAAAGGGCGCAGCGGCAGAGCCCGGGACAGCGTGCGGGAGAAGAGAATATTCTTTGTATCGTTTCGGAGCCTTAGAAAGTAAGCTGCGCCTGCGCTGATCCCGATGAGGATCAGAAGGAAGTGCCAGATCCAGGAATGCACGGTCAGGGCGGTGAGGGGGTACAGAAGACCGCTTGTATCCGCAAATACGGCGATACCGCCCAGAAGACAGAAACTCATCAGGAAGGCGAGGAGCATCCGGCGGGCGCTCTCCCGGCGTACCCACGGATAAGCGAGCAGGATATACATAGGGATGCTGCACAGCTGAAAAGGAAAATACCACCAGTTGTATGTCCCGTGATTCAGGGTGAATGTCAGAACAAGCTGTTTCCAGATCTCGCTGCACAGCATGAGTACGCCGCACAGGAAAAATACCCTGTCAGATAAACAGGGAAAATATACTTTGATCAATGAAGACTTCTTATCCATCTAATACACCTCTTTCGGATTACACGGATGTGTAATCATTATACTGCAAGCGAAGAAAAGGAAGTGCCGCGTAAGCGGCATTTACTTTTCAAGCGGCAGGTCCCGGAATAATCCCTGCGTAAGCAGGGCGAAGCGATGGAATCGCTTCGGATTACACGGATGTGTAATCATTATACCTCAAAACCTTCTCGGATTATACGGGATTCCCTCCTTTTGACTAAGAATTGTTAAAAAATAGACATTGCACTGTACTGAATCAACAAAAATAAATTATTTTTAGCCTGGTTTTACTGTGAAAAAACCATAAAAAACACAGTGAGTTCATATTTTCTGAAAAAAGTCGATAAATAATGAATAAAAAACCGACCTCTGCGGAGGCAGAAAAAGGGCAAAATGAAATAAAAATTGTGCATCGGGCAAAATGCGAAGCGAGCGCTGATGAATATTGACAAAAATTTTGGCGGGGCGTAATATTGTTACAGCTTTTGAAGGCGCAGGATTCACGCCGGAAAAAGCCGGGAAAGATTCAAGGGGTTCAATGAGGAACAACTCCTTTTTTTGTACAAAAAAATCCCTTCAAACAGGAAAAATCTCCTGCTCGAACGGATCTGTCCCGCATTGAAAACAAAGAAAAAGGAGGGAGTAATACGGGAAATCTGACAGAAACACTGATGGAAGAGCTGAACTGTGAGACAGTCTTCAACCTTCCGGTCCTGGGCGGGATCTCAGAGTCAGTCGTTGTCACCTGGATTATCATGGCAGTGCTTGTAGTGCTGTCCATTATCCTTACAAGAAACCTGAGGGTGGAAAACCCCGGGAAGGTACAGCTTGCGCTGGAAGCGGCGATAAGCTGGGCGCAGGATTTCTTTGAGGGTGTCATCGGCAGGGAAAACCGGGGATATGTCCCATATCTGATCACGGTCCTGCTGTATCTGGGCGCAGCGAACACGATCGCTCTTTTCGGGTTTAAGCCGCCCACAAAAGATCTGAATGTGACCGCAGCGCTTGCGATCATGAGCATGTTTGTGATCGAGTTTTCAGGTATCCGCAAAAACGGGGTAAAGCACTGGGTAAAGCATTTCGGACAGCCGGTACCCGTGGTGGCGCCGATCATGGCGCTGGAGGTCGTGATAAGACCTCTGTCGCTCTGTATGCGTCTTTTCGGCAATATGCTGGCGGGATTTGTTGTATTAGAGCTTTTGAAATATTTTGTGCCGCTGATCGTGCCGATCCCGGTAAGTTTTTATTTTGACCTCTTTGACGGGCTGCTTCAGGCATATGTATTCGTATTCCTGACAGCGCTCTTTATGACGGAGGAGATGGAGTAGAGCCCTTCTTTTATAAAATAAAAGGGACAAAAGATCGATCTTTATATTGATCTGATCTTATTAAATTAAAAAGATTATTTATTAAGGAAAAAGGAGATTAAGACAATGGGAACAATTATAGCTATCGGAGCAGGTATTGCAGTTTTGACAGGTATCGGAGCAGGCGTTGGAATCGGTATTGCGACAGGAAAAGCAACAGAGGCGATCGCAAGACAGCCTGAGGCAGAGGGAAAGATCAGTAAAAACCTGATCCTTGGATGTGCGCTGGCAGAGGCAACCGCGATCTATGGTTTCATTATAGGAATCATGATCATTTTCTTCCTTCAGTAAGAGCAGGGCAGTGTCCCGGAATGCGGCCGATAAGGCAGGCGCCGGGAAAGTTCATAAGAAAGGCAGGTCAAAAAGGTGATTCAGATAAACATGAACCTTGTCTATACTATTATAAACCTTGTTGTCCTTTATCTTTTGCTGAGACATTTCCTTATCCGTCCTGTGACGCAGATTATGGAGAAAAGGAAACAGATGGTAGAAGAAGGCTTCAAAAATGCACGGGATATGCAGGATCAGGCTGCCCGGATGAAGCAGGAATATGAGGAAGCGCTGAGCGGGGCAAAACAAGAGTCGCTGCGGATCGTGGACAATGCCCGCAGATCCGCAAAGGCAGAGTATGACAGGATCGTCGGCGAGGCAGGGGATAAGGCTGGAAGCATTATTGAGTCCGCAAAGGAGACTGTCCGGGTGGAGCGTGAAAAGACGATGAAGGAACTTCAGTCACAGATCGCAGGTCTGGCTGTGGCTTCTGCGGCTAAGCTCATGGGCGGACAGGAGGACAGCGGTCTGTATGATCAGTTTCTGAAAGAGACGTCAGGAGAGACGGGTGAGGTCGATAAAAATGAAGATAGATAATGAAGTGCGCTGCTCCTCGCCGGCAGTTTCCTACGGAAAGGTGCTCTTTGGGATGAACATCCCGGAGGGGGCAGTTGATAAAACAAGAGAGATACTGCGGGAAGTTCCTCAGCTTACGGATCTGTTTATGAATCCGACGATACCTCTGAAAACGAAGTGCAGCGTGGCTGATAAAGTATTTCCCAATGAAATGAGAAATTTCATGAAGACAGTATGCCGTTATCAGAAGATGGGATTGATCGGTGAAATATTTGCCGCGTATGACAGGTGCAGGGAAAAGCAGGCGGGAATCCGGAATGCCGTACTGTACTGTGTCACACCGCCCGGCGAGGAACAGAAAAAAGGGATCGAGGCATTCATCTGCCGAAAATACGGGGCAAAAGAGGCGAAGCTTTCGGTCTGCCGTGACGATTCCCTGATGGGGGGCTTTCTCCTGCGTGTGGGAAGCGATGAATATGACTGGAGCGTGAAGGGCCGCATGGACAGGCTTGCACAGGAGCTGGGCTGTGATAATACATTAACCTGGAGGTGAACAAGGTGGGTTCAATCAATTCAGATGAGATTATCTCTGTCTTGAGAGAAGAGATAGAGAATTTTGATAAGATGAGCAGAGACAGTGAAGTGGGGACTGTCATTGCAGTAGGCGACGGGATCGCCAGGATCTATGGGATCGACCATGCCATGTACGGCGAGATTGTTACTTTTGAGAACGGGCTTAAAGGTATGGTACAGGATATCCGCAAGGATGAGATCGGATGTATCCTCTTTGGGAGTGATACCGGGATCCGCGAGGGCGCAAAGGTGTCCAGAACAGGAAAGAGAGCCGGTGTGCCGGTAGGCGATGCATATATCGGACGCGTGGTCAATGCGCTTGGAGAGGCGGTCGATGGAAGAGGAGAGATCGAGGCGGATGACTACCGTCCCATCGAAAGAGAAGCTCCTGGGATCATTGACCGCAAATCGGTCAGCGTTCCGCTGGAGACGGGAATCCTCTCAATTGACGCAATGTTTCCGATCGGACGCGGTCAGCGCGAGCTGATCATCGGGGACAGACAGACCGGAAAGACCTCCATTGCCATGGATACGATCTTAAACCAGAAGGGCAAGGATGTGGTCTGCATCTATGTTGCCATCGGACAGAAAGCATCTACTGTGGCAAAGGTGGTAAACACTCTGAAGACACATGGGGCAATGGATTACACGATCGTAGTCTCATCCACGGCAAGCGACTGCGCGCCGCTTCAGTATATCGCGCCCTATGCGGGAACAGCAATGGCGGAGCATTTTATGTATCAGGGAAAGGATGTTCTGATCGTATATGACGACCTGTCAAAGCATGCTGTCGCTTACCGTGCGCTTTCCCTTTTGCTGGGGCGTTCGCCGGGACGAGAGGCTTATCCGGGAGACGTGTTCTATCTGCACTCAAGACTGTTAGAGAGATCCAGCCGCTTAAGCGACGCGCTGGGCGGAGGCTCTATCACCGCGCTGCCGATCATTGAGACGCAGGCGGGGGATGTGTCCGCGTATATTCCTACAAATGTTATTTCCATCACAGACGGACAGATCTTCCTGGAGAGCGGTCTTTTCGCATCCGGAATGAGACCTGCTGTGAACGTGGGACTTTCTGTATCCCGTGTGGGCGGCGCGGCTCAGACCAAAGCGATGAAAAAGGCGTCGGGAAGTATCCGCATTGATCTGGCGCAGTACAGGGAAATGGAAGTATTTACTCAGTTCAGTTCTGATCTGGACGCGGCGACAAAGGAGCAGCTTGAGTATGGCAGCGGTCTGATGGAGCTGTTAAAGCAGCCGTTGTACCATCCGCTGTCTCTTCATGAGAAGGTTATTACCCTGTGCGCTGCAACACACAAGGTAATGCTTGGGATCGAGAAGAAAGAGATCAAAAAGTTCCAGGCAGATCTTCTTACTTATTTCGAGACTGCGCATCCGGAGATCGGACAGGAGATCGAGGAGAAGAAGGCGCTCTCAGAGGAACTGATCGGAAAGATCGTTGAGACCGCCAGGGAATTTAAGAAGAGCAGGTGATAATATGGCAAATATCAGAGAGATACAGAGCCGGATCAACAGTGTCAGGGACACAATGAAGATCACAAATGCCATGTACATGATCTCCTCCTCAAAGATGACTCAGGCAAAGAAAAAACTGATGGAGACAGAACCGTATTTCTATGCGCTTCAGGGTGAAATATCCAGGATCCTGCGGCATCTGCCGGAACTGGAGCATCCGTTTTTTGACACGAGAGAAAAAATCGGGTCAGAGAAGAGAAAGATCGGTTCCATCGTAGTAACGGCAGACAAAGGGCTTGCGGGAGCATATAACCATAATGTCGTAAAGCTGGAGGAAGAGATACTGGCAAAGCCGGGGGTCCACAAATTATTTGTCGTAGGAGAGCTGGGGCGGCATTATTTCGCAAAGCGGGGCGTAGAGATCGATACGAATTTCCAGTATACGGTCCAGAAGCCTACTATGCACAGGGCGAGAGATATTTCGGGAGTCCTGCTGGAGCAGTTCCGTTCGGGAGATCTGGATGAGATCTATATTGTATATACACGAATGGAAAATTCCGTTCAGTCAGAAGCTGAGGTGTTAAAGCTCCTGCCCCTGGAGAGAAGCTCCTTTAATGAGATGAAAATGCCGTTAAATATGTACCGGGAGGCAATCGACCTTTATCCGTCGGCAGAGGTAGTGATGGACAGTATCATACCGAACTATGTCACGGGTATGATATACGGATGTCTGGTAGAAGCGTACGCCAGCGAGCATAACGCCCGCATGATGGCAATGAAATCTGCGACAGACAGCGCCCAGAGTCTGATACATGATTTGTCTATTATATATAACAGGGCAAGACAGGCGGCAATCACCCAGGAGATTACAGAGGTGTGCAGCGGCGCAAGGGCGCAGCAGAAATAGTAGGAATATTCATGAATGTTTCGAAAGTGTTCCTGAAAGGGGTCAGACCCCTTTTGGGAGGGGTCTGACCCCTTTTCGGAGAAAGTGAGAACAGTTATGATTATGAATAAAGGAAGAATCATACAGGTCATGGGACCTGTTGTTGACGTAGTATTTGAGGACGGTGACCTTCCCTTTATCAAGGATGCACTGCAGGTAGATAACAACGGGAAAAAGTGCATTATGGAGGTTGCCCAGCATCTCGGGAATAATGAGGTGCGCTGTCTGATGCTCTCCGCAAGCGAGGGGCTCCATAAGGATATGGAAGTCACTGCTACGGGAGCGGGTATCCAGGTGCCGGTTGGTGAAAAGACACTTGGAAGGCTGTTTAATGTGCTTGGAGAGACAATCGATGACGGCGCGTCTATTGATGATGCGGAGAGATGGGTGATCCACAGACAGCCGCCGACATTTGAGGACCAGAGTCCGGTGGTGGAGATCCTGGAGACGGGGATCAAGGTCATCGACCTTCTGGCGCCGTACGCAAAGGGCGGTAAGATCGGACTTTTCGGAGGAGCGGGAGTCGGCAAGACCGTGCTCATTCAGGAGCTGATCCGCAATATCGCCACAGAGCATGGCGGGTACTCTATCTTTACAGGAGTCGGGGAGCGCTCCCGCGAGGGAAATGACCTCTGGACAGAGATGAAGGAGTCCGGAGTCCTTGAGAAGACCGCTCTGGTGTTCGGACAGATGAACGAGCCGCCGGGAGCGCGTATGCGCGTGGCTGAGACCGGGCTGACAATGGCGGAATATTTCCGTGACGAGGAGCATCGGAATGTCCTTCTTTTCATTGACAATATTTTCCGTTTCACACAGGCAGGATCAGAAGTTTCCGCCCTTCTCGGACGTATGCCGTCAGCCGTGGGATACCAGCCTACGCTTGCCACGGAGATGGGTGAGCTCCAGGAAAGGATCGCATCCACGAAGAACGGTTCTGTCACATCCGTACAGGCTGTCTATGTGCCTGCAGACGACCTGACAGACCCTGCGCCGGCAACCACGTTCGCCCATCTGGACGCAACGACCGTGCTTTCAAGGAAGATCGTGGAGCAGGGTATCTACCCGGCAGTAGATCCGCTGGAGTCCAGCTCCCGTATCCTTGAGGCAGATGTGGTCGGAGAAGAGCATTACGAGGTGGCGAACCAGGTGATCGCCATCCTTCAGAAATATAAAGAACTCCAGGATATTATCGCGATCCTCGGTATGGAAGAGCTGTCGGATGAGGACAAAGCGACAGTTATGCGCGCAAGGAAGATTCAGAGATTCCTGTCCCAGCCGTTCTTTGTGGCAGAGACATTCACCGGAATCCCTGGGAAATACGTTCCCCTTAAGGAGACGATCCGGGGCTTTAAGATGATTATCAATGGCGAGATGGACGAGTATCCGGAGTCTGCATTTTTCAATGTGGGAACCATAGATGATGTGATCGCGAAGGCAAAGGCAGAGACAGCGGAGGCGTAGGAGGATATGGATACATTCGGACTGAAGATCATAGCGAGTGATAAAGTGTTCTATGAGGGACGATGCCGGAAGCTGATCATCCCCGCTCCGGATGGGGAGAAGGGGATCCTTCCGAACCATGAAAATATGGTCATTGCAGTCACTGTGGGAATTGGCCGCATGGAGGCTGAGGAAGGCAAATGGCAGGAAGTCGCTCTGGGAGGCGGCTTTGCGGAGATCGTCAATAACCGTGTCACACTGATCGTGGATACGGCTGAACGCCCGGAGGATATTGATGTCCGCCGCGCCAGAGAGCAGAGAGAACGCGCGGAGGAGCAGCTCCGCCAGAAGCAGAGCACACAGGAGTATTATCATACCCAGGCGTCCCTCGCCAGGGCGATGAACAGGCTCAGGCTTGCCCAGGATAAGAAGTGGAACCTGTAAATAAAAACAATAATATAAGGCTGTCCCATACTGCTGAGAAAACAGCGGAAAGGGGGCAGCCTTTTATGTATTTTAGGTGTAAACTATGCGATAAAATCGGTCCCCCGTTGGAACTTCCGGAGCGCAGCGCCGCAGCTCCAGCCCATCCTCCCGTGTAAGCCCCGCTGCGTGCCCGGTCAGCTACGGCGTTTAACGGCACAGGATCCCGTTTTGCCTGTCCAGTTACAATTCGATTTACTTGAACGTATTCTTTTGGGTAATTTTTGTTTTCTTTGAACACTGTTTCTCAGCTTTTCTTGAGTTTGTACTATGCTTTCAGGATTTGTTGCATAGACTCCGTTTCCGGTTGTCAGCTATGCTTTTACTAAAACATATTTTTTAAATAGCTTTTGGTGCGCGGTTTACCGGGCAGCTAAGAGAAATGGAGGCGAAGGAATGAAAAAGAAAAGTGTAAGATTCGGAGCCTGCGCTCTGGCTCTGGCGCTGACAGCGGGAGCAGTGCAGCTTCCGCCCGGTGCGGTGTCTGAGGTACAGGCTGCCGGAGAGGAATGTGTGGACGACATTCTGGAAGTCCGGACAGAAGACGGCGACAGCACCGTCCTGCAGATCTATTCCGGCGGTATTTTCGAAGGAGAGCTGGAACTTCCGGCCGGCAGCCATACGCTGAGCCTGTACCGGAATGGCGCGGAAAGCGGGATCACAGATGAAGTAAACGTATCAGAGGCAGGATCGGTGTATGTCCGGTATGAGGACGGAGCGCTGTATAACTCTACGGATGACGCGGGAGCCGGCGGCAGATTCCACACGGCGGCGCTGACAGGGAATTTTACAGGGCTGGAATTTACGGACAGTGACGGGAACAGTTATGCCATCGGAAACTGGGATCCGGCTGACGCGAATGCGGAACTTGAATACAGAGGAGGCGGGATCTACAGCAGGACATTTGAATTTCATGAACTGGCGGAAGATATTACGATCGCGGACAGCGGATATAAAGTGGCGTTTGACGATGGATGGGAATATTCCCTGGGCAAAAACGGAGCCGGCGACAGCAGCAATATCCCGCTCACGATCCCGGCGGGAACAGACCATCTTACTGTATTTGTGGATGAACAGAGAGGCATCGCGTATGACTCCGTACGGACTGCACCGATGAATATCTATCAGAACGCCGGCAGCGTTACGTCTCCTGCATTCGAGACGACGGTATCGCTGATCGGCACGGTACGGCAGAGCGGGGATGATGACTGGAATGCAGCGGCGGAAGGCTACGAATTCACACAGATCTCGGACAGCCTGTACCGTTATCAGCAGACCTTTGACACCGGATCTTATCAGTACAAAGCGGTATTTGATCATCAATACTGGTACGAATCATTCGGCGGGGAAAACAAGTCTCTGGATATAACGGCGGACGGAACGAATGTCATATTTGTCTATGACGCTGCGGCGGACAGGCTCTATGACACCGTCAATGATGAAAATATCGTGGTGCAGATGTTCGGCTTCGCGGCAGAACCGGCAGAGGCGGAAGTCAGGGACAATGCCGATGGATCGACAACATGCATTATGACAGGAACAGAGAATGATGAAGTAAAACTGTTCTATGCGCCGAGCAGCCAGCCAGCTTCATTTACAGAAGTAAAGATGGAAAAGGGAATGGACAGCAATGCTAATTTTAATGGTTCTTTTGTGGCTGGTCCGCTCCATCTGGGTGATGGAGAGCTGGATTATCTATATTATTATACAGTAAACGGTGTGCGGACGCTCGATCCTTCGGGAGCGGAAGTTACAGTAGGCGGAGAAGTTTATTCGCACTATACCAGGGAACCGTTCACCGGCCGTGAGGTATATGTGCCCGGTACCTTCCCAGGACCAAGCTGGGATCCGGCGTCCAATGCGATGACTTATCAGGGCGGAGGCCTTTATTCCTGCACATTTGAAGATGTGCCGGCAGCGAACTATGAGTACAAGATCGCCATGGGGTCATGGGATGAGAACTACGGCGCTGGCGGAGTACCAGGCGGCCCGAACTACGGGATCTCTGTGACTGAGGAGGGCAATGTGACAGTGTATTACAGTGACATCAGCCATCTGTCAGTGACTGATCTGGACTACATATTTGCGGATATTACACTTCAGGGAACCGGTATCCCGGAGGGCACGAAGCTTACGGATCCCGGTCTTACAGGGATCTACAGTGCGCGGCTGACTCTACCGGCAGGAGACTATGAAGACCTTGTACAGATGTATGACGGCGGGGAATACCCGGTGGGAGCGTTCACACTGGAAGAAGAGAAGACAGTGACATTTTATTTCGATCCGGTAACTAGGATCTACTATAACGATTCTTCGGATGAAGTGTTGGATGAGTCGAGGATTTTTTATGACAGCAAGGACGAGACATACAAGAGCATCTACGGCGCAGTGCCGACCGGAACGGACGTTACATTTTCTGTTGATACGGGAGCTGATGCGAAGCAGGTGAAACTGGTGTTTAAAGGGAAAGAGCAGAAGATCCTTGACCTGGAGAAAGCGGACGGCGCGGGCGAGGGAAGCCAGCGGTGGACAGTTACGGACCGGTTTGAGATTTACGGTGAATACGAGTATTACTTCGTGATCGGCGGGGAATCCAGCGTGAAGATCTACTGTGACGACGACGGGTATTACGGAACCGGCATGACGGCGGACCTGACGAAAGTAAAGCCGTATGAGATGAATGTATATAAGGAAGATTTCGAGACGCCGGACTGGATGAAAGACGCGGTGATCTATCAGATATTCCCGGACCGATTCTTTAACGGAGATACATCCAACGACACGGCGCAGACAGATTCCAGAGGCGCGACAGAGTACGAAGAGATCGATGACTGGTATATCTGGCCGGAAAACCCGGAGCAGGAAGAGCTGAATCCTGATGCTTATCCGGAAAATGCATACCGCGGCGACGGAGAGTGGAGTAATGAGATCTATGGCGGCGACCTGGAAGGCATTACAGAGCGGATCGATTACCTGAAAGCGCTGGGCGTAAATGTGATCTACTTAAATCCGGTATTCCATTCTATCTCAAGCCACAGATATGACGCTACGGACTATACGAAGATCGATCCGATCCTCGGCGATCTCGGCGACTTTACGGAATTGGTGGAAACAGCGGAAGCAAATGATATGCATATCGTCCTGGACGGCGTGTTCAACCATGTGGCGGACGATTCCGTATACTTTGACCGTTACTACAAGTTCGTGGGACAGGACGGCAAGGTAGGAGCTTATCCGTACTGGGCGTTTGTATTTGACTACATGGCGGAAAATGAAGACGCGTCTCAGGATGAGGCTGAGACAGAGGCAAAGAAATACTTTGAAGATAAGGGGGTTACAGACTTTACTTACACAGAGTGGTTTGATTTCACAGGGGAATACCTGACGGACGATGCAGGAGAGATCGTACAGGATACGATCGGCGACCGTGCGGGAAAAGATGTATATGCATATGACTGCTGGTGGGGCTATGACTCCATGCCGGTCATCATCGCGACAGGCGGATCAGAGTATCAGACGCCGGGCTGGGCAGAAGAGATCATCGACGGAGAGGACAGCGTAGCAAAATACTGGCTCAGCCAGGGCTCCGATGGATGGAGGCTGGATGTCGCCAACGAAGTGTCCGACGAGACATGGCAGAAGTTCCGCGAGTCAGTGAAATCCCTGTCAAGCGACAATGTGATCATCGGGGAGATCTGGGACGATGCGTCCGAATATCTGCTGGGAGATATGTATGATTCTGTTATGAACTATGTATTCCGCGACGCGGTGCTCGCATATGCAAAGGGAGGCGACGCACAGAACGCAGTGAACGAACTGGAGAAATTAAGGGAGAGGTATCCGCAGGAAGCATTCTACGCGATGATGAACCTGGTGGGTTCTCATGATACGACAAGACTTCTTTCTGCTCTGGACGGTATCCAGGATGACAGAAACCAGAAAGAGCCGGAGAATGCGTTCCCGACCTATGAGACAACGTCAGATCTGGCAAAAGAGAGACAGTATCTCGTGGCGTTCATCCAGATGACATATCCGGGTGCTCCGACGATCTACTATGGAGATGAGATCGGAATGGTGGGTGCCGACGATCCGGATGACAGACGCGCCATGGAATGGGGCAAAGGCAGTCAGGAACTGGTAGAGTGGTATGCGTCCCTGGCGGCGGTAAGGCATGCCTATCCGGCGCTCCGCACCGGAGCGATCGCTCCGGTGGAGACAGAAGCATCCGCAAATATCATGGCATACGTAAGGAGCGATGCAGATGCGGCGCTCTATGTCGCGGCAAATAACAGCACAGACAGCGCCCAGCCTGTGACATTCCAGGCGGAAGCGGGAACACAGTACACAGACCTGATCAGCGGCGAGACTTATACGGCTGACGAGAATGGCGTCCTGACAGTGGACGTACCGGCGCTTTCAGGCGTGATCCTGACGGACGATGTGAGAGATATGCAGATCAACAGCGAGGCGCTGGCGCCGGCGTATGATGGATCCTATATCTATGACGGCAGCAGTTCAGGACCGGGAACAGATGAACCAGGCACAGATGAGCCGGGAACGGATGAACCGGGTGAGGAAACTCCGGGATCCGGTGATGACGGGAAGCCTGGTGATGATGGAAATGTTGGAGACAATGGTTCAGGAAGTAAAGATAAGGACGGCGCGCAGGCTGCGGCGAGCGGAGACGGGGCAGGAATCCTCTTCCCGGCAGCGCTGCTCATCCTTTCAGGAGCTGTGGCAGCCGGCGCAGCCGTGATGAGAAAGAAGTCTTGAAAAAGTTATATGAATTGTAAAAAAGTTGCATTGAGATAAACCGGGGATAGAACTATTTTAAAATCAGGACTCCAGCTAAAAATCAGATAGAAAGGAGCGTGGTGTAACAGGACGGGAGTCCTTGTGGTACTCAAAATGTGGACAATCTATAAAGGAGAAAGGGAAAAGAGGATGGATTATTCGAAAAATTCGAAAAAGAAAAACGGTCTGAAAGCCAGATTGGTCGCCCTTTTGCTGGCAACAGGCCTGGTCCTGACAGGTCTGCCGGCCGGGCAGGCACAGGCGGCCCCGGAGACAGCGGTCCAGACGATGGCGGCCTCATCGAACATATCTGCAGCCTCCCAGTACGGGCTGACAGAGGAGATCAAAGACGGCGCGATCCTGCACTGCTGGTGCTGGTCGTTCATTACGATCAAAAATAATATGAGAGATATCGCTGAGGCAGGATTCTCCACGATCCAGACGTCGCCGGCCAACACCTGCAATGATACGCACCCCAACATGAAGATCATGGGGAACGATACGGTCAATGGAACTGACGGTTGCTGGTGGTGGCATTATCAGCCTACGGACTGGAAGATAGGAAACTATCAGTTAGGAACGAGAGACGATTTTAAAGCGATGTGCGATGAGGCGGACAAGTACGGGATCAAGGTGATCGTGGACGTGATCCCGAACCATGTGACCCCTGATCTGGACGAAGTATCGCAGGATCTCTATAACGCAGCGGGAGGCAGAGATAACCTGTTCCATGCAAATGGATTCAATCCTATAGTAAACTGGGGAAACCGTTGGGAATGTACAACGGGAGAGATGGGCGGTCTTCCGGACGTGAATACGGAAAATCCGGGATTCCAGGAGTACTTTCTTAATTACCTGAACGACCTGATCGCCTGCGGCGCGGATGGATTCCGGTACGATACAGCGAAGCACATTGGCGTGCCTTCCGATCCGACAGATGCGAAAAGCAGCAGGAATAATTTCTGGCCGATAGCGACCGGAAAGGAATCGATCAACGGAAAGACATTGAGCGATGCAGACCGGATCTTTACGTACGGTGAAGTGCTCCAGGGAGACAACGTGCCCGAGACAGAGTACGCACAGTATATGAGGATGACAGCCAGCAGCTATGGCTACACACTCCGAAATGCTTTGAGCAGCAGGAACTTCAGCGTGAATAATCTGATGAACTGGCAGCATGCGACTCCGGACCGTCTGGTGACCTGGGTGGAATCCCATGATACATACTGTAATGCCGGAGAGTCCGCGGGACTGACAGACAAACAGATCACATTGGGATGGGCCGTGATCGGCGCGAGAGAAAACGGGACCCCTCTTTTTTACAGCAGACCGGACGGATCAGGCCCGGGCAACCGTTGGGGAAATAACGTGCTCGGAGCAAGAGGCAACGATACATTCATGAGCGATGAGGTTGTCGCAGTGAATAAATTCCGAAATGCAATGGTCGGAGAGGATGAATATCTGAGAAATGCCAATAATAACAGCCAGATCCTTCAGATCGACCGCGGCACGGTGGGAACCTGTATCGTCAATGTAGGCGGCGCAACATCAATCGATACAAAGACAAACCTGGATGACGGAACATATACAGACCACGTATCCGGCAGTACATTTACCGTATCCGGTGGAATGCTTAAAGGAAATATAGGCGGTGAGTCTGTAGTTGTGCTCTATACAGACAATGCGGAAAGCGTCAGCGCAAACTCCACAACCGGCAGCGATTCCTTCTCAGGAGATTCCCTCGACGTAGAACTCCGTGCAAAGAACGTAACGGGTGCCCGCTATGAGACAAGCGAGGGAGCGGAGGGTTCCTATGAAGACGGAGACGTGATCACAGTCGGATCTACACTGGATGTGGGCGAGTCTGTGACAGTGACAGTATCTGCTCAGGGCAGTGAAGGAGAGATCAGCAGGGAAACCGTATTTACCAAAGTTGACAGGAACGTGGCTTATATCGACCTGCCCTCCGGCTGGGATGAGCCTTATGCATATGTCTACAGTGAAGCAGGCGGAGAGAATGCGGCATGGCCTGGTGTGAAGATGGAGAAAGTGACGGGCGAAGCCGCGGAAGGATTTACAAACCTGTATTCTTATGAAGTGCCGGATGATATTGAAGATCCGTTGGTGATCTTCTTCGGAGGAGACAATACAAGACGCTATCCGGCCGACATGGAAGACGGCCTGCCGCTGACCGGACGTATGGTATACGACGACGGACAGTGGAAGGATATGCCGTGGACAAAGCCGGAACCGGAAGACGGACCGGAAGTTACATCTTCTGTGAAGGACGGAACAACATTTGACGAAGAGTCAATGAAAGTGACATTAAGCCTCGAGAACGCAGAGTCAGGCACATACAGTCTGGACGGCGGGCCGGAGCAGAAATTTACCGGGGAAACTACAGTGACAGTCGGAACCGGAAAGATCGCGGACAGAGACATTACACTGGAGACAACAGCGACAGACGGCGAGACTACGGCAGAGAAAACATTTACATTCCACAAGGAGTTTAACGCAGAGAAGAATGGCGGTTACCTTGAGTACGGGACTGGGACGGCAGCAAAAGCAGCCAAAGCGTCCACGCAGGCAGTTCCGGCAGCAGCGAACGCCACATCCGCAGCTCTTGGCGGCAAGTATGCGACAAACCCGAACGGACAGGCAGGCCGTGAGGCTACGATCACAGGAGCTTCTGATTTCACAGCAGATATGCTGATCGCACAGGGCGTAGCCAACGACGACCCGAGAAGCTTCCGTGGGACCCACGAGGGTCCGGTATATGATGAATATGCACTTTACGGCGCATGGGATGATGAGAATGTCTATATCGGATGGCAGTATACAAATGTAACGGATGTGATCGATCCGGCGCAGGGTTACCCGATCAGCGACAATGGAAAGCCGTACAACGGCGATATCCCGCAGATGCTTCTCCTGAACCTGGGAACAGGCAACAAGGCGACCGGACTTATGGACACCGGCGCATACCTGTGGGACAACCCGATAAAATATGAGACTGCGATCGACGCAGCGATCGCTTTCTCAACCAAACCGGGCGTTGGGACGCCGGCTCTCTTTATGGCGGATGAAAACGGAACATTCAGTTATGAAACATGCGTAGGCCTGGCGGAGGCAGGGATCTCCTACAAGTACGAAGACGGATTCTTCTGCGGCGACACTCTGACCGGTATCAAGATGAACGGATACGAGGGTTATGTGCCGTCCATGCTGCTGGATGATTCCTCCAACTGGGTGAACTTCCTTGATATGGGTCACAGCACATCGCAGGATACGTTCTATACGATGACGATCCCGATGGATGCGCTCGGCATTACGAAAGACCAGCTAGAGGAGAATGGCATTGGCGTGATGCACGTATCTACATTCGGGGCAGGCGGCATCGGCTGCACTCCGATGGATATGACAATGCTTGATGCAGCTACGGAACCGTACAGTAAAGACGCTTCTACATCAGCGGAAAAAGAAGATACAGATATCATTACAGTGCCGCTGGCACAGCTTGGCAGCGCAGAACCGGCTCCGGATCCCGGTCCGGGGCCTGATCCGGAGCCGGCAGAGGGAACCCTCAGCGTAAACTTCGGAGCGGATCGTTCCTCACCGCAGGCAGATACAACAGACCTGACGCTTGAGGCGGAAGCAGAAGGCGGCGAAGGAGACCTGAGCTATCAGTTCCTCGTAGACGGCAAAGAGATCCAGGATTCTGACAAGACTACAGCAGAGTGGGATACCGTGGGCGGCGACCATACGATCAGTGTTGTTGTAACGGACGAAGAAGGACATCAGGTGACAGTAGAGAAAGACTACTCCATCAGCGGTGAGATCCCGGATCCCGATCCGGAGCCGGCGGGAGAGATCAAAGTCAGCTCCTTTGAAGCAGCTCTTGATTCTCCGCAGACACAGGGGACAAGCGTGAAATTCACTGTCAAAGCAGAAGGCGGCGAAGGAAAACTCCAGTACCGCTTCTACCGTGTGGCGGAAGACAGTACGACCACAGTATTCCGCGATTACGCGGCAAGCAATGTGGCATACTGCAACCCGCCGGCAGCAGGCGGTTACACAATCTATGCGGACGTCAAAGATGAGGCGGGCAATACAGTGACAACGAAGATGTCCTACACATGGGAGAAGAATTCTTCAGACGAGAAGCTCGCGATCAACGATATCACAGTAAACAAAAAATCCCCGCAGACAGAGGGAACGAGCATCCAGATCGTAGTAGACGCGCAGGGAAAAGGAGAACTCCAGTACCGCTTCTACCGCGAGAAAGATGACAATGTGACAGTATTCCGCGACTACAGTACATCAAGATCAGCATACTGCGACCCGGCGCCGGGAAGCTATACGATCTATGTGGATGTAAAGGATGAGACAGGAAAGGTGGTTACAGATTCCATCGAATACAAGTGGATCAAGGCCGACAATCCGCTGACGATCCATTCCTTTACAGCGTCTGTTGAGTCTCCTCAGAAGCATGGGACAAGCGTAAAGCTTATGGTGGACGCTGACGGCGGAGAGGGAACGCTTCAGTATCGTTTCTACCGTCAGGGCAACGGGATTACGACAGTGTTCCGCGATTATGCGGCAAGCAGTACGGCATACTGCAATCCGCCGGTGGAAGGCACCTATATCCTGTATGTAGATGTCAAAGATGAAAGCGGAGTGGTAGAGACTTACAGACTCCTCTATCAGTGGGAGTAGAAAGCTGCGGATAATGCCAGAAAAAGTGTTGTTATCCGTTTTCAGGAAAGAAAAATCCCCGGGCGGAAAACCGCCCGGGGATTTTATAAAAAGGACAGAGACAAAGGAGAGAATGATGAAGAGAAAAATATTGACGATCCTGCTGGCAGCGGTCGTGCTCGCCATACCGGGATGCAGTTCTGATACGGGGAAGGGATCAGGCAAGACAGCGGAAAATATCACCATAGAGACTGAGAACGGGAAGAAGACAGACGGTAAGACCGGGGAGGAGGCGGACGAACAGGAGGCAGGAGAGATGCAGGCTGCGGCAGATGCCATAGACAGAGTATATGCGGAAAAGGAAGAGGAAAAGTCAGATACAGCTGTGGCGCAGGGGGAATGGAGCGGTAAGAAACTGGCTCTCGATGCATCCGGAGACTGGATCCGACAGAAATCTGAGAGTGACGGAAACGGAGGGTTTACAGAGACATATAGCTGCAGTGACAGACTGGAGTATACATGGAACTGCGTATCAGAAGACGCGGGAGATGCGGAAAGTGCGGCAGGATCTTATATAGAGGAGAATGGATGGACAGCAGCGTCAGTAGCAGTAAATGAAGAACTGACAGAAAAACTTGGGCTCGATGTGTGCGAGTATACGGCCTATGAGGATGATGAGGGATACAGCATGCTCCACAGAGGGGTCGTCATTGTGGAGAACGGAGTATATTATACGGCAGATTTCACGATGATGGAGGGCGATATGGGAGAATATGAGCCATCTGTCCAGGAATGGATCGGTCAGGTATATGTTGCGTAAGGATTATGGAAAAAGGATCTGAATGGACGGTGAATCTGTGAAAAGTGCAATGTTTTCGGGATTTTTAGCATAGGTATATGAAATGCTTTTCCATATAATTATTTACAGATAAAGAAATAATATTCACGTGAGGAGGAAATGTAAGATGAAGAAAAAAAGAGTGCTTGCTCTTATAATGGCGGGGCTGATGACAGGCGGCCTTATGACAGGATGCGGAAGCTCCGGCGGCGATGGCGGCGATGGTGGAGATACAGAAGTACAGGAAATAGACCTGCTCGTCTGGGGCCCGCAGGAAGACCAGGCGGCGCTGGAAGGATATGACGAAGGTATCCTTAAAGCGATGTGCGAGGCATTCGACGAGGCGCATCCGGAATGGGAGATCAACTTTGAGTATGGCGTATGCGGCGAGGGAGACGCCAGAGACCAGGTGACCAAAGATGTGGAGGAAGCCGGGGACGTGTATTTCTTCGCGAATGACCAGATCCCGACACTTGCAGACTCGGGAGCGCTTGCAAAACTGGGCGGCGATACCGAGCAGTGGGTGAAGGACAATAACGAGCAGACCATGGTGCAGTCCGTTACATACAATGACGGCATTTACGGCGTACCGTTCACATCCAACACATGGTTTATGTACTATGACAAGAGCAAATATACAGAGGATGAAGTGAAATCCCTGGATACGATGATGGCAAAAGATCTGGGAGAAGGCGTATATAATTTCGCGTTCCCGATGGATAACAGCTGGTATATCGAAGCGTTCTACTTCGGAGCGGGATGCAGCATATTCGGAGACGGTACGGACGCGTCCGCAGGCTGCGATTTCAACAGTGATGCAGGGAAAGCGGCGACACAGTACATGGTAGAGCTGGCGGCGAACCCGAAGTACTCCAATGAGAAAGACGGCAGCAGCCTGGCGCTTTTCGCAGAGGGCAAGCTGGGCGCGTACTGCAGCGGTTCCTGGGATGCAGCGGCAATCCGCGAGGCGCTGGGTGAGAATTTCGGAGCTGTAAAACTTCCGACGGTCAACATTAACGGACAGGAAGGCCAGATGAGATCATTCGCGGGAAGCAAAGCGATCGGCGTGAACCCGAACTGTGAGTATCCGGAAGTAGCGGTAGCGCTCGCACAGTATCTGGGCGGCGAGGAATGCCAGCAGATCAGATATGAGGCGAGAGGCATCACACCGACGCTTGCGTCCATCGAAGTAGGCGACGATGAGGTAGCAGCAGCGGAAATGAGCGAGATTAAGGAAGCATCATTCCTGCAGCCGGTGCTTGCGGAGATGAATGCATACTGGACACCAGCAGAGACAATGGGCAAAGAGATCATCCAGGGGGATGTGACGGCTGACAATGCAGCAGAGAAGACAGACGCGATGGTAGAAGGAATTCTTTCAGGCGGATTATAAGAGACATGGAATGCCCCGTCAGTCAATGGCGGGGCATTTTTTTCAGGAGAGTGCCGCAGAGTCTTCTCTGCGCCAGTCTCCTGGGAAAAATAAATCAGCAGATCGCGGAAAAAGGAGGAAACTATGAGAGCAAGAGCAAAAAAGAAAGGAAACCAGGCCAGGATAAAAGAATTCCCGGATTCGGTTTCAGTCAGAGAGGCCATACGGAAAGGAAACGCCCCGGTCCGCCTGTCGTGCCTGATCATGGGTGCGGGGAATCTCCGGTACGGGCAGTATGTCAAGGGAATCCTGTTCCTGGCGGCCGAAGTGGTCTATATCCTGTTCATGTCGCTCTTCGGAGCCGGCGCGCTTGCCGGGCTGATGACGCTTGGGACACAGACGACGCAGGAAGTATTTAATGAGACAAAGCAGATCTATGAGTATGTGCAGGGAGACAATTCCATGCTGTTCCTGCTCTATGGAGTGGCAGTGATCTTTATCACCATAGGCTTCTTCATCATCTGGCGGACAAATGTCAAGTCCGCGTACGCGCAGCAGAAGAGAAAAGAACAGGGCAAACCGGTTCTGACGCTGAGAGAAGACCTGAAAAGCCTTCTGGACAACCGGCTCAATGTGACGCTGCTCTTCTTCCCGACCCTGTGCGTGGTCATGTTTACGATCCTGCCGCTGGTGTTCATGATCTGCATGGCATTTACCAACTACGACAGGAACCATCAGCCGCCCGGACAGCTCTTCGACTGGGTGGGGCTGGTGAACTTTGAGAAGATACTGGATACAGGGAGCGGGCTGGGATACGCGTTCTGGCACATCCTGGGATGGACTTTCGTATGGGCTGTCGCGGCGACGTTCCTCAACTATATCCTCGGCATGCTCCTTGCCATGGTCATCAACTGGAAAGAGACGCGGCTCAAGAGCTTCTGGAGGTTTATTTTTGTGCTGTCCATCGCTGTTCCGCAGTTCGTCTCTCTTCTGATCATGCGGACTATGCTCCAGGAGCAGGGGGCGATCAACGTCCTGCTGCAGAACCTGGGTCTGATCAGCGATGCGCTGCCGTTCTGGACGGATGCCACCTGGGCGCGGGTTACGATCATCATCGTAAACCTGTGGATCGGTATCCCGTTCACGATCCTGCAGGTAACGGGGATCCTGCAGAATATTCCCGCAGAGCTTTATGAATCAGCGAAGATTGACGGGGCCGGGCCGGTTACGATCTTCTTCAAGATAACACTGCCCTACATGCTTTTTGTTACAGCCCCGTATCTGATCACACAGTTTATCGGAAATATCAACAATTTCAATGTGATCTACCTGCTGACAGAGGGCGGGCCGGCTGCCATGGATTATTACAACGGCACAGGCGGCAAGACGGATCTGCTCGTGACCTGGCTTTATAAGCTGACGATCGACTTCAAAGACTACAACTATGGAGCAGTGATCGGCATCCTGACATTTGTAATCTGTGCGGTGCTGGCGCTGGCTACATACAGAAGGACAGGATCATATAAGAATGAGGAGGGATTCCAGTAATGAAATCAATGAAGACGAAGAAAAGGATACTGATCACGATCGCGCATCTCTTTCTGGCGGTCCTGGCAGTGATATGGGTGTTTCCGATCTTCTGGGTGATCATGACCTCATTCCGCGCGGGGAAAGGCTCTTACTCTACAGAGTTTATCCCGGATGAACTGACGCTTGGGAACTATGTGAAGCTTTTTACGGATACAGGGGTGTTTGATTTCCCGCGGATGTTTATGAATACATTTATTATCGCTGCGGCGACCTGTATCCTGGCGACGTTTTTCCTGATCTCGATCGCGTACACGATGTCCAGGATGCGGTTTAAGATGAGGAAACCGTATCTGAACATCGCGCTGATCCTGGGGATGTTCCCCGGATTTATGTCCATGATCGCTGTGTACTATATCCTGAAAGGTATGGGACTCACTGACGGCGGGCTGAAGCTGATCGCGCTGATCCTTGTGTATTCGGGCGGGGCGAACCTTCTGAGCTTCTATGTGGCAAAGGGATTCTTCGACACGATCCCCAAAGGGATCGATGAAGCGGCCTATATCGACGGGGCGACGAAGTGGGATGTATTTACCAGGATCACGCTTCCGCTGTCGAAACCGATCCTCGTATACACCCTGCTGACCAGCTTTATCGCGCCATGGACAGACTTCATATTCGCCAAAGTAATTGTCGGGTCTGATGCAAAATATTATACTGTATCGGTAGGACTCTTCCAGATGCTCGCCAAGGAAAATATCTATCAGTGGTATACCTGTTTCGCGGCCGGCGCTGTATGTGTGTCCATACCGATCGCGATCCTCTTTATCTATGTACAGAGATTCTATGCGGACGGACTGTCCGGAGCAGTAAAAGGATGATGTGAAATGTATACGGTATTGATCGCTGACGATGAGAAGATCGAACGCAACGGAATACGTCAGCTTTTGAAAAATGAGATCGGCAGCTACCGCATCCTGGAAGCTGCCAACGGCAGAGAGGCTGAAAAGATCATACAGGAGAATAAGGTGGATATCCTGCTGACGGATATCCGCATGCCCTATGTGAGCGGGCTGGAGCTTGCAAAGTGGACGGCCGAGCGCTCCAGCGGCACGGAGATCATTATCTTCAGCGGCTATCATGATTTCACCTACGCAAAATCGGCGATCCGGTATGGTGTCCAGGATTACATCCTCAAGCCGGTTGACCCGGAAGAATTCGGAAGGGCGTTCCTCAATGTGCGCCAGACGCTGGCGGAGAAAAAGGAGCGGCTTAACGGGCAGAAAGAGCGGGAGAGCTTCCTGAACCAGTATTTTCTCCTGAACTACATCCTGAGCGGAAATCCGTCGGTCCGTACAGAGGCATCCGCGCATATAGATACCGTGGAATGGGACAGCGTCCGGTATATGATCCTGCTCGAGCGGAGCGGCGGCTTCTTTGAAAAATACGACGGCGAATTCCAGAGAGAGCTCACAGGCGTATTCGGAGACCAGGCACTCTGCCTGGGACTTGACCCGGACCAGCTTCTGCTGCTTGTAAGCGGGGAGGAGCGGGATCCGGTGAAAGATGCCGAATACCTGAGCAGCTGGCTGCGCAGGACATATGGAGGAGAATTCTATATGGCTGTCAGCAGAAAGATCAGTTCCGAAGAAGAACTTCCCGGAGCGTACCGCCGTCTGGATGAGCTGATGGAAGAAAAGTTCTATCATACAGAGCGTTTCCTTTTCTGCGAGTCGCCGGACGGGATCAGTGGGAAGATCCTTGAGGAGAGCTGCCTCACAGGCATGCTTGAGAAAGATATCCGCAACCGGGACGCTTATCATATAGAAGAACATTTCCGGCGCGTGGCGGAAAAGTACAGCGGGGACAGCAGCTTCCCGAGCATGTATGTGAAATTCGTCTTCACCAGGATCATAAAGGTGATCGCGGATTCCTTTCCGATGGCGGACAGCCATGACATGGAAAATATCATCGAGGATATGTACAGAAGCTCATCGGTGGATGAACTGATCGCCATGGCGAAGAAGGAGCTTGACAGATTCTGCCAGCTTATCACAGAGGATAAGAGCAGCCTGAAGTATAAAGTCGAAATGACCAAAGACTACATACAGAGACATTACGGCGATGATATCCCGATCGACCATATGGCGGCGAAACTGTGTATATCACCCGGATATCTGAGCATGGTATTTAAAAAAGAGGCGGGAGAGAATATCAAACAGTATATCAGGAATGTGCGTATGGAGAAGGCAAAAGAACTCCTGTCCGGCACGCAGATGTCTGTGCGCGAGATCGGCGGGCATGTCGGCTACAGAAATATGTCCTACTTCTCCAGATGTTTCCGGCAGCAGTTCGGCAGCAGCCCGGAGAGTTACCGAAGAGAGAACCAGGCGGGAACAGCGTGAGTTTTCCCCATCCGCCGGATAAAGTTTTACAACTTCTGTAAGTTTGTTGATAACCCTGTTTTCTGCGGAAAACATATTGCAAACTCAAAATCATAATGTTATCTTTTAAGGCATCCAAAGCAAGGTCTGAGCTGCGGATGCCTTTTGCTGTATCAGGCTGCCTTTTCCCGGGAACAGTCGAGAGCAGTTCTATGATCCACAGGGCAGTATCGCCCGGAAATCCAGAAAAATCCGAAAGATTAGAAAATGGGATTGAAAAAAGGATCAGAAAATGAGACGGACCCCACTTTTATATTCCAACGGAACATGATAAGATGAAGGAGGAAAGCGAATGACAGAAGAGAAAGATAAAAGAGAGAGAAACAAAAGAGACGGAGAAAAACGGAATAATAGCCCGAAGAGAGACAATGTAGACGAGGGGCGCGGCGACAGCTTCATCATGCTCCCCACCGTGGATTTTTGCTTCAAGGAGCTGATGAAGAATCCGAAAGTAAGGAAAGGATTCGTGGCGGCGATCCTTGGAAAGTCTCCTGAGACAGTCCGCCGGACCACCGTGATCGAGACGGAATTGCGGCGGGAATCAGAGGATGACAAGCTGGGGATCCTTGATGTGCTGGTGGAACTGGAAGACGGGACCCGGATGAACATGGAGATGCAGGTCCCGTACTTTGAGTACTGGGCGAACCGGGTGCTCTTTTATGTGAGCAAGATCTACACCGGCCAGCTCCAAAAAGGTGATGACTATGATAAACTGCGGAAGTGCATCCATGTCAGCATCCTTGATTTTATCCATTTCCCGCAGGATCACAGGTGTTACCGGAGGATCACACTCTGCGACGCGGAGACGGGAGAGCAGTACACTGACCTGATGGAACTGCATGTTCTGGAGCTTAAGAAACTGCCGCCGGAGGATCAGAATGAAAACGGAGTCATCCGTTGGATGCGTTTTCTCGGAGGGAAGAACCGGAAGGAGTTTGAGGATATGGCAGAGAAAGACGAATATATCAAAGAAGCATATGAAGACCTGAAAAAATTGAGTCTGGACGGGCAGAAGCGGCTGGAGTACGAAGTAAGACAGAAGGCGATCCGGGATCATAATTCGCAGATGAAGAGTGCGGAGAGGCGAGGAGAGAAGCGCGGGATAGAGATTGGCGAGAAGCGAGGAAAGCAGCTTGCATTGAAAGAGTTGGTGCATAAGAAAATTGAAGCAGGGAAAAGTCTGGAGGAGATTGCAGAGTTTATGGAACTCGATCTGTCTGAAGTACGAAAGTTAATGGAAGAGTGACAGACCAGGGATCCTTGATGTGTTGGTGGAGATGGAAGATGCGGACAGAATGAAAACGGAGTCATCCGTTGGATGCGTTTTCTCGGAGGGAAGAACCGGAAGGAGTTTGAGGATATGGCAGAGAAAGACGAATATATCAAAGAAGCATATGAAGACCTGAAAAAATTGAGTCTGGACGGGCAGAAGCGGCTGGAGTACGAAGTAAGACAGAAGGCGATCCGGGATCATAATTCGCAGATGAAGAGTGCGGAGAGCCGAGGGGAGAAGCGAGGAAAGCAGCTTGCGTTGAAAGAAGTTGTTGCCAGGATGGCGGGAAGAAATATGAATTCGGAGGAAATTGCAGATTTACTTGGAATAGAGACAGAGAAGATAGATGGATTTATAGAAGAATTAAAAAGAGACGAGTAAACAGAGAGAATAGAGCGCATAAACGAATATAAAAAATTGCAGCGGACTTCTCCAGTCTCGAACAGAGGATATCGTGGGATAGAAATCGAGAGTGGAATGAAAGTTCCGCTCTTTTTTATTTAATAGGAAGCTTCGCTCCCTGTTAAACAAAAAGCCCTCCGGGCAGGATGGAATTTCTGCGAATAGTTACATGAATATGAGGATATTATCATACCCGGATACCTCGGGGGGGATATAATTTTACACAGAAATGACTGGAATAAATGGCAGGATATGGAAAAACAGGGAAGGATGAGTATGAAAAGGAGAATATGTGGGACGCTGCTGGCAGTCGCCGTGGTACTGGCTTCGGTGAACTTTCCGGTAGCTGCAAATGCAGAAGATAACAGCTCTGATCCCGGCGTTGCAGTGACGGTGACAGGGGGATCAGAAGAAGATACAGAACAAAAAGACGGGCCACAGACGATCCATGTGTCAGCGGCTAATTCCTGTGGGGAAGACGCGGTCCTTCGGACTTATCTTGAAAATGCGGAAGACGCCTCGGCTGACACAGAGACAGAAGCGCTGGATCTGGAAGAGGCGACGAAAGATGCACTCACGCTCGCGGACGGGACAAAAACCGCATTGGACGCGCAGTGGGTGGAGAAGACGGACGATGGCGGCAATGTAACGGCGCGCTATCTGGAAGCCACACTCCCGGCAGGAGCGGCAGCAGATTTGGATATGCAGCTTATGTACCGCACGGACGAAGAAAACTACACGAGGACGTCTCTTGTGAAGGCAAAAGCCTTTGTGGACGAGCAGGACGTCACCCGGGCTTCGGATCAGGAAGACGAGGACAACGAGACCGAGGTTGTGTGGGAGATGGTGTCGGATACGGCGGAGAGTGAGGCCGGGGAAAGTGAAAATCCTGCATTGCATAGCAGAGTAAACGCCAAGTCAAATGAAGATACGCTGATCATTTATTTTACTCCAAGTGATGAGTGGATAAATAGTGGCTATACTTTCCAGGTACAGATGAAAAAACAAAGTGATCAGGATACCTGGACCGGATTAAGAAATCTTACAGACAGTGGTGAGACAGTAAATGGACGTACAGTATATTATGCTGAATTCACATATGGATTCGATAACGATACATCAAAAGACCTTCCATATGGAGGAACGGCTCAAGTACAATTTCAATATTTTAAAAATGGTACGTATAAAGGTGAATTAAACCCGGTCACCAGTTGGACTGCAGCTTCGGATTTGAGTGGAAAATATTTTGATGCGAATAATCAAAACGCTGGATTTATAGAATTTAACCCGGATGAGACGAGCTATGCAGGTACAGAGCTTGGCTTTATCGACATGACTCAGGATCTCCCGGAAAGTTCTGTAACAGTTGAATTTTTTACTGACAGCAATCAGTCGAGCGGATCAGAGGAAGTGAACGGGGCGTTCTATGTACCGGGGGATCATAACGGAACAGAAGAATACACAAAAGTCCAGCTGACGATAAAGGGTGTTCAGACAGATTGGTTTTCACTGGATAATCTGATCAAAAATGGAACGACATATTACTGTTATGGAGCGACAGAGAATACGGGCGGTAGTCTGAACAGCGTATGGCAGACGCCGGTATCCGGCAGTGATCCTATTGCAGGGCGGACGTTATATTTCTCTTCAGGAGAATTCAGCTCTAATGACAAAATTTATATCGGTGACAATGAGGGGAAACTGTCTGAGAGGTATGTAGGAAGCGTAAACACACTTTACTATACGATTCCAGATGAGTTGGAAGCTGACCAGAATACGATCATCACAATCATACATGAAAGCAAAACATACCATTTCCTGTGGAAGGACTTAGCAAAAAATAAAGTTGCTGTGTCGAATGATATAGCTGAAATATCCGATGTACAGTCAGTAGAAAGGATTGTTTATTTTGATGCGACGCTCTCAAAACTGTATTATGGAATATCCAAGACGAATGCAGACGGTAATCCTGATACATCCGAGCAACCCAACGGCAAAGCTTCCGGCAATGCCATACCGGCTACAGAAGGCGGAAATGTTTACTTCTGGATGAGAAAAGACCAGAATGACAGCGGACAGAAAGGCACCATGAAGAATGTTAACGACAATCTTTATAGCTGTACTGTTCCGGCAGGATATACAGAGATTACGTTTGCTGCTTATTCCTATGATACCGCTAATGCCGGAATTGCATGGAACGGAGACGGAACAGACTGGCTCCAGATCCCGGCGTTGGAAGAACCTTGTTTTTATGCGGATTCCGGAGATCCTGTTACATATATCTCAGACTCGGGGGCAAATACCCGCGGCGGTTACTGGGACGAAAAAGGCTCACTGAGAGATGCTGAAAAAGGAAAAGGCACGGATGTAGTAGATATTGAAAGCGGGCCCTTTGAGAGAGAAGCGGACACGATGTACATCAACTCCACATTCTATGATTATTACACAGACTATGAAATGAACGGTTTTAATCGTGATAATTATGAGGGAGAAAACGGTACATCCCAGAGGAACTGGGTTACATTCCGGCAGTTCGATCAGGCGCTGAGCGATTATTATAGAGAGAGCAGTGTGCAGATCCCAATATATACGGGACACTTCCAGTTAAATAATGACCGCAATCAGTTCCAGCATATAGCAGGTACTTTGAACCTATTCGGTTGGGATAGTAATTCAAACAGTGACAACTATAAAAAGTTTTTATCTACTAATAATTCAGTACTGAATATTAAAGGCGCTGATAAAGACGACGATGGAACCCCTTTCTATGATTATGCGGCATGGGGGCTGGTAGCTGATCAGCTGAAGGATGACGGGTTATATACAGCGTATAACGAGGCATTGGAACCTCATTTCAACAAGGAGTTCCTGCTCGGCGAGAACAGCAAAAATGCGAAATTGGGGGAAGTGTACGAAAATGTATCATTCCCGTTTACAAAGGTCAAAAATGAAGATGGAGTAGATTACTGGACATTCGACAGTGCAGAGACTACTCTTGCGATGAGGAAAGATACATCGTCAGACAGCTACTATTTAAAAGATGTAGGCAATCAGGACTGGGCACGAAATGTGAACAGTACAGGAGAACAGGACTGGGACCATACTTGGGATAATGGAACTCAGCATGCAACTTCGACAAAATATGGATTTTTCCCGTTTAATGAAACAAGCACCAGATCAAGCGGAGTAACATATAATTATGGCTTTGGAACTAAAATTGAATTTAATTTTCGGTTGACAGAGGATGGGACCGTTCTTGCTGAAGATCCCAACAGCCCAGGGGGAACGAAAAAAGTCCCTATCACTTTTGAGTTTTCAGGTGATGATGATGTGTGGGTATTTATTGACGGGAAGCTGGCGCTGGATGTTGGAGGCGCTCACGGGAGAGTAACAGGAAATCTGAACTTTAAAGACAAGATAGCTACAGTCAGCCATGTTAAGGCAAGTGAGGCTGATCCGACTCAGGGAGCAGATAAAACATCGGAGTTTACGATTGAAGGAGAAAACGGTTCAATCCACACACTTACCATGTACTATATGGAACGCGGTATGTGGGAGTCCAATATGAAGATAACCTTTAATTTCCCTGATGAGAATCTGTTTGAGGTGGAAAAGCAGGTAGACACCACAGATGTCAACACAGATATTTTTAATGAGGAGCTGTTTACAAATACGGATTCCTTCTCATTTAATATTAAGAATGCAGTGACACATTGGGGTGAGAAGGGGGTTAGCGGCGAAGAGACACAGTCAGTAGAATTCAACAGTACATTTAGGAATGACACTGTTCAGCCATCTGTCACGGATAATTTGTTTCAACATGAAGATAGTAAGGATGGACATAATGATGTGGTACACTGGCGGGCCCGCTATGAAGATGATGCGGATGGTACATATAAAGACAAGCGATGGGGAATCATTAGCCCGGAAAATGGAAGTTCTGTAAATATTGAAGACCAGGAATATCTGAGTTTTGACTTTTATTTTGATGATGACAGAATCCCGTCTCTGAATAATATGCGCGTCTGCTTGGAGGATATAAACGGAAAAACATGTGATGTGAAGCTGTCTTCCCAGAATACATTCGGTTCGGCAAGTCTTACTTCCAGGACATGGAAGACGATCCGGGTATATTTGGACAGGATACCTGGGATCGATACGATTGACAAAACCCAAATTGCGAAGGTAAAACTGGCGTTCCGTTATGAGCGGGATATCTATCTGGATAATATTGTTTTTGAGCCGCAGACTACCATGGATGTGATGACGGGCTTTACTGTACAGCAGGCAGATATTCCGGACTATGGTTCTGTTCAGGCTAATAGTGATGCGGGGGGAGCTGCTGCACTGGTGAATCCGACAGGAGCTGTCTATACTGTAACAAACGAGAACGGCGGGGAAACTACATACGGACGAATTGGCGCCAGCGGAGAATTCTCACTTGGTGATGGTGATACAGCAAGCTTCAGCAATCAGTTCCGGATCGGAAGTTATATCTATCTGGAAGAAACAGGTTTGAACAAAGAGGCATTTACAACATCCTGGAGCCTATATGACAATGGTGTTCCGGTTACGTCATATGGAAGTGGTGATTCTGTGATAAATCCGTCTACAGAATCAGGGCTGGTAAATCAAAAGGGATATGCTCTGGAGGATGGACGGACGGAAAAGAAAGACACCAATTCACCGGCAGCAAACTATAACCTGGAAGAAGATACATCAGAGCCATCTATTGTTTTCCGCTCTTATACGAACCCTGACAGCCGGGCAATTGCGACAAAGCTGAAAGCTGTTGTGGTGAATAAAGTAAATACCGAAAGTATTTCTATTACAAAAGAAGCCGCAGACAATTCGCCAATATTAGGGGAAGCGGAATACACATTTAAGATCACATTTACAAACATTGCCGGATCTTCGCTGGAATCAGAACCGATTATCGTTGAGGTGAAAGTGAAAGCGGGAGAGACGGAGACTATTACAGGTATTCCGATCGGTACAGATTACGTGATCGAGGAAGTTTCACCGACAGACGGTTCCCGTCTGGAGAGCATTGTACTTCCGGAAGAAAATGAATATGTGGAGATTGTGAACAACACGGTGCATGGTCTACTGATGAAAGATGCTTCAGAAGGGGATGCAACAAAGTTTGTATTCAAGAATACAAAGCGACCGCTGATCGATATCAGTGTAGAGAAGATGTGGCAGGATGGCAGCGGCGGAGATATATCCGACAGTATTGATTCATCAATCTATATCCAGCTGCAGAGAAAGTATACAGAGAATGGAACAGAGCACCCGTTTGAAGTTGTAGAAATCAACGGACAGTCTTACATCCAGATCCAGAAAGGATATGAAGGATGGAAATATGAATTTACCGGACTTGAGAAATATCAGGACCAAGACTGTAAGATACCGTATACATACCGCGTTGTGGAGGGCACGATCGGAGATGACGGAGAGTTCCAGCCGACAGATGAAGGCGGGATTATTGTAATAGACGGTCAGGAGTATGTAGTTGACTATCAATGCAAAGAGATAGGAGATGGCATACAGGACTCAGAAACAACAGATGACATTACCGGAAATGGTGAGTCAACTCAGAGTCAGACCTTTACAGAGACGATCATCAATAAGATCCAGTCCAAGACGAATCTGAAGATTGTGAAGGTAGACGCATCTGCTACAGAAAAGAAACTTGGTGGAGTGGAATTTACACTGGAAAAAGGAAATGAGGGTAGTACGTCAGAAAACTTTATTTTAGATACATCCTTCGGTACAAATGGTTCGGTTGTAATGATTACCGGATCCGGAGAAAATGATACAATTCTCGGAGAGGCACAAATCAATGATCTGGAAGAAGGCATTTATCGGATAATAGAGACAAAAGCAGCTGCCGGATACAGTCTTCTGAAATCACCATTGTACCTTGTGATTGACAGGGAGAATGGCTGCACGATCCAGGAAGGAAGTTCAGAACCGCAGAATATCAATGTAGACGCGGATACCAATACGATAACCATCACAGTATCAAACCGTCTGCTCTTTGAACTTCCATCCACCGGAGGATATCTCCGGGCTTACATGATAGTTGGAGGTCTGGCCCTGGCGGGTGCAGCACTCTTCATCTATAGATTGCAGAAACGAAGAAAGGGGGCGCGCGCTCCCAGACGATAGAGGAGCAATCAAAACTAAATATTGGAACACTTTAAATCTTTAAGAAAGAGAGGGAAACAAGGGATGAAAATCAAGAAATTGAAAAAAGTCATAGCCGGTATGCTGAGTGCCGCTATGGTAATGTCCACGATGGCGGTGACAGCGTTTGCTCAAACCACACCGGCAACGATTGATGAGTCAAAAAGAGGCAGCCTGACTATTCACAAGTATGAATACAATGGCGACGAAGAAATTCCGGGAACAGGAGAAGAAGGAAATCAGATTCCGAGCGATGCAAAGCCGCTTAAAGGAGCAGGATTTACAATTTATAAAGTAGTAGATCTGGATGGCATGACCGCTTATTATGACAAGGATCCGGAAAGTCTTCCAAGTGTGGACGAATATGTTGATTCAGAAACCGGAGCTATCAAGGAAGAGTTTGCAAATACAAAAGTAGGGAATCAGATTGTCACAGGAACAAACGGTATAGCTGCATTTACAAACCTTGATCTTGGTTTTTATGTTGTGATCGAGACACAAAAACCGGATTCTGTAACTGATCCGGTGGATCCATTTATCGTGTCAATCCCGATGACAACAGTTGATGGTGATGATTGGCTTTATGATGTACATGTGTATCCGAAAAACGGAACTACATATGGCGGCGTTACACTGAAAAAGACTGGTGAGGATAATGTTGCTCTTGCAGGCGTAAGATTTGCCCTTCAGAAAGAAGAAGGCGAGAACAACTGGATAGATATCACGAAGCAGGCAGGAGCAGGCGGAGATAACACAGGTGATGATCTGAATCTGGTTACAAACGGAAGCGGTGTAATCTCAGTTTCCGGCCTGACACAGGGAACATATCGCTTTATTGAGACAGATCTGGGAAGTAACGGCGGTTACATCATGGATGGAAAAACTGCATATACATTTACAGTAAATGCAGATGGAACCATTACATATGGACATACGCAGGCGCCGACAATCGAGATTGAGGTAAAGAACGAGCAGCCGGATATGACAAAACAGGTTCAGGACAGAACTGATAAAACATGGGGACAGGACAGTGATTACAACGTTGGGGATACCATTCCTTACAAGGTGACTATTGATGTTCCGAAAAATATCACATCACTGAAGAAATTCGTATTAACAGATACACCTACCAATCTGATTGATAATGTAGAAAGTATCAAAGTTTTGGACGGAGAGAGTGAAGTTCCTGCAAATGTATACAACAAAGTAGCTGCAGGCAATGGTTTTACTATCACATTTAATACGGCTAATATGGCTGCATATGCAGACAAAGAACTGACTGTTACGTATAATGCTGTTCTTCAGAACTCAGCTGTTACAACGACAGCCGGCAATCCGAATACAGCAAGCCTGGAATACTCAAATGAGATCCTTCCGGATCAGGGCGACGAGGATAACCCGAATGTACCGGACAATCCGGAGGAAGAGCCGGGCAGTGCATTCATCGAAGACAAAGCAGTAGTTTATACATTCAAATTAAGCGTACATAAGACAGGACGGGATGGGCTGACAGGAGAGAAACCGCTCGAAGGCGTAACATTTGATCTCTACAAAGAAGTGCCTCAGGGAACACCTGATGCAGTACAGGGGAATGGCGACAACGGACTTGATTCCCAGAAATACTGGCTGCGTCTGGACACGCTTACAACAGATGCTTCTGGAAATGTATCAAAGAGTGGTCTTGCAAACGGAACATACTATCTTGTAGAGACAAAGACAAATGATGGTTATAACCTTCTGAAGTCTCCGGTGGAAGTTGTCCTTAATATCCAGTATACTACATCTATGACTCAGTCCTGGCAGTGGACTCAGGTTGAGGGTGTATGGAAGCTTGTAAAACATGTTATTAATGTTGAAGGGACAACGTTCAGTGGAAATGATGCAGAGACTCCTATAGATGGAAATCTGACTACAGACATTGTCAACAAGAAAGGATTTACGCTCCCGACAACCGGTGGTGCCGGAACAATCCTTGCATCTCTCATCGGTATCCTGCTGATGGGTGGCGGAGCGTTCGTATTCTTCTCTTCAAGAAAGAAGAAAAACGCATAATAACGAAAACTAGATAATCTTTTTCATTTTTACTTCATTCATAGGAGAGATGTGCATCGCATGTCCCTCCTATGAGACTTTCAGCCAGAATCCACTGACAGGTGCCGGATAGACAGAGCAGTGGGGGCTGGCTGAGAGCCTCATAAGAAGGCGGGAAAGGACAGGGGATATATGAAGAGATTAAAGACCATATTTGCCATTCTTATGTTCGCGACAGGCGTCGGTATTGCGGCTTATCCCATTGTCAGCAATATGCTTTATGAGCGCAATGCAACACAGGTCGTAGAATCATATGACGACACTGTAAAAGAGATGGATCAGGAGGAGATCGATGCGGCAAAGGAGGCGGTACGCAAGTATAACGAACAGCTTCAGTCGGCGATCGTCCAGGATGAGAACGGTGAGGGACAGCAGGCGGGGGATAGTTACGTGGATATGACCGGTGTGGGAGAGAGCATCGGTTATATTACCATACCGAAGATCGATCTGGAACTTCCGATCTATGAGGGCAGCAGTGCTGAGGTACTGCAGAAGGGCATCGGGCATATGGAGCAGTCCTCCTATCCGATCGGCGGTGAGGGGACACACAGTGTGCTTACCGGACACAGGGGCCTTCCGGATGCAGAGCTGTTTACTCATCTGGATGAGATGGAAGAGGGAGACTGTTTCTATCTGCATGTCCTGGATGAGATCCTGGCGTACCGTGTGAACCAGATCAAGGTCGTGGAGCCCAATGAGACGGGGGATCTTGATATCATTGCGGGGGAGGACTATTGTACCCTGGTCACATGTACACCGTATTCGATCAATACGCACCGGCTGCTTGTGCGCGGGGTGCGTACGGAGTATAATGGAGAATTGGAGAGCGACGTCCAATATCAGGAACTGCAGACCGGTACGCTTGCCCGGAGGCTGATCGACGTACTTCCATGGCTTCTTGTGGTCGGCACTGTAGCGATCGGTACGGAAGGTGTTCTGCTCTGGCTGCTGATCCGAAGGAAGAAGAAACGTGACAGAGAAGAATTGTAGGGATTTTTGTGATGAGAAGAGCAGTGCAGATAATAGCGGCAGTAGTATTTCTTGCCGGTGCGGCGGTATTTCTTGCGCCTTACGTGAACCGCTGGATAGCTGAAAAGGACAGCTCGGACGTGATAGAGACTTTTGAGATTGAAACCGCTGCCGGACGTGAAGAGGCCGGAGACGGGGGAGAGGATGCGGACGCTTTAGCAGGTGGAGCAGATTTACGGTCAGAAAATTATGCGGAGGGAGTGTCGGCAGAGACGCTGGCTGCCTTGAGAGAAAAACTGTCCGCCTATAACCGGGAGATCTACGAGAACGGGCAGGCGGGTCTTAAGGATCCCTTTGCCTATGAGACGTCAGGATTTGATCTGACGGAGTATGGTTTCAGCCAGAACGTGATCGGCGTCCTGTGGATTCCCCGGATCGAAGAGAATCTTCCCATATATTTAGGGGCTAATCACGACAATATGGCAAAGGGAGCGGCTCTGCTTGGCGAGACGTCTATGCCTCTTGGTGAGACGAATTCGAATACGGTGATCGCGGCCCACAGAGGCTGGAAAGGGATTCCCATGTTCCAGAATATCCAGCAGATCCAGATCGGTGACAAGATCCAGATCACGACGCCCTGGGATGTCCTGATCTACCGTGTGTGCGATCTGAAGATCATATCGCCGGATGATTCTCAGGAGATATTTATACAGGAGGGGCGGGAGCTGGTGACACTTCTGACCTGCCATCCGTATACGCATAATTATCAGCGGTATCTGGTTTTTGCGGAGCGCTCGGACGAGGAGCCTCGGACGATGGAAGAGGATCTGGTGGAAGTGGGAAAGACGTGGGATCCGTCGCCCCGTGAAGTGGAAGATATATCAGGGGAAGAGGCGGTAACAGTACAGGTAGATCCTTCTGCGCTGAGTGCGTCTCTGACCGACGGTATGGAGGAGACGGGAGCAGGTTACTCGAATCTGCAGATCTGGCTTGAAACTTATGGCGTATGGATCTTTCTGGCTGTGGTCGTTGTGATTGTTGCAGCTGCCGTGATTCTGGTAGGTCATAGGAAGCGGAATGCACAAGCAGAAGAGGATCATCGGAAGAACAGACGCAGGAGAAGGAGAAGAAAAAGGTGAGTGGAATGAAATATGCCGGAAAAGCCCGGCTGGTAACAGAAGAAGTAGAAAAGGTGATCGCGGGCAAGCAGGCGTGCGTGGAGAAGATCATGATGGCGTTCCTTGCAGGCGGACACGTCTTGATCGAGGATATTCCGGGAGTGGGAAAGACAACGCTCGCAGTAGCATTTGCCCGTGCCATGGATCTTGACCAGGGACGTGTACAGTTTACTCCGGACGTCATGCCGTCGGATATCACAGGATTTTCCATGTACGACAAGGAGGACGGTACGTTTCATTATCATCCGGGGGCAGTCATGTGCAACCTCTTTCTGGCGGATGAGATCAACCGTACCTCTGCAAAGACGCAGGCGGCGCTCCTTGAGGTGATGGAGGAGGGAGCGGTAACCGTGGACGGAGTGACCTATCCGGTACCGGAGCCGTTTCAGGTGATTGCCACGGAGAACCCTATTGGATCTGTGGGAACGCAGATGCTGCCGGAGTCACAGCTTGACCGCTTTATGATCTGTGTGGTGATGGGATATCCGAGCCGGAGAGATGAGATCGAGATACTGACAGGAAATGCGGGATATCCGTCATTGAGAGAAATGCAGGCCGTGATCACTGCAGATGATTTGATCCGGATGCAGGCGGAGACGAGGGAAGTATTCATCCATAAGGTAATCTATGATTATATCGTGTCTCTGGCTGAGGCAACCAGAAATCACCCTATGCTTGCGCTGGGATTAAGCCCCCGTGGTTCTCTTGCGGCGGTGCAGATGGCGAAAGCTGCGGCATATATGAACGGGCGTACTTTTGTCGTGCCGGATGACGTGGCACAGGTATTTGGAGATATTGCCAGACATCGTGTGATCTTAAATGCACAGGCGAAAGCATCCCGCGTATCGGCAGATGACGTACTGGCAGAGATCCTGGAATCTGCGAAGAAACCCCGACCGGAGAAGAAGCAGAAATGAGAGGAAAGAATCAGAGAAAGTCCGGGGGAAAAGAAATAGCAGGATCTGGTGCGGTTGCGGGGCGTAAGGCAGGCGCGGGAGCAGGACGCGGTCTGAAAAGCAGGATCTTGTATGCGGTGGCAGTGCTGGCGACATTTGCAGCGGCTGTGACCCACGACGCGGAGTTTCCACGTTTCCTGTTGGGATTTGAGATCCTGCTGGCGGTGGCACTGTATGTCTGCGTGCGGATGCTGGCGTCAGGTCTGGAAGCGGAAGTTTATCTTCCGTCGGCGGCGATGCGCAGGGGAGAACTGTTCGAGATCCATGTGACACTCAGAAACCGCCGGATTCTTCCTGCGGCAGACGTGACAGTGGAAGTAGTGTGCCGGGATATGTTTACTGATGAGGTCAATACGCTCAGATCTCCGGCCATGGTGGATGGCAGGGGAGCGGCTGAAGTCGTATTCCGGCTGAAAGCGGAGCACTGCGGTGTGATAAATATTTTGAACAGTGATGTGCGGGTGAAAGATTATCTCGGACTGTTCTGCAGGGAGTGTACTGTGCGTTCTTCTGCGGCTGAATATACCTCGCTGCCTCAATGGGGAACCGGAGAGGATGAGGAAACCCGGACACCCGGTAAATCGGCAGGAGAAGGAGACGGTGATGTCCGCAGCATTGGAGACGATCTCTCAGAGATCGCGGATATCCGTGAGTACAGGAAAGGCGATATGATCCACAGTATCCACTGGAAATTGTCCGCACGGTTTGACAAATTGATGGTACGCGATCCGGGCGATACGTCGGAGACGACATTTCTTGTATTCCTGGATCTGTATCCGGGAGAAAACGGTGTATCCCGCGGTGAGATGGATATGTTTTATGATAAAGCGGCAGCCATGTCATGGGAGATGCTGCGCGCAGGGCTGCGCCATGATGTACTCTGGGCACGGGAGCAGATGTTGGTACGTTATACGGTCAGGGATGAGGCGTCTTTCCGGGAGATGCTGCTGGCGCTGATCCATACGCCGCTGTCAGGGATACATACGGATCTTGATACACTTTATAAGGAGCAATCAGAGGATGAGACATACAGAGAAGCGGGGCGGCTCTCGCTTGCGCAGACAAGGAGCGGCAGCCCAAACGGCTGATAAACTGTATAAGGAAAGAGCGGAAACCATGCTCCTGCCCGAAGGGAAGGAACTGATCCAGTCGCAGACAGGGAGGTTCCGTCCATATCTGTGGTGTGCGGTGTCCGGTATCCTGCTGCTGCTTGAGTGCGGCGGCCTGCTGGGGATGGCTGTGAGCGGATGGTGCCTGCCGGCGGATCCGATATGGTGGATACCGGCGCTGATCCTATCCTGCCTGTTGTTTACCGGATTTTACCGATGGGATAAACTGGAGGGAAAGCGCAGATACGGGGTGTTCCTGTTCACGCTGGTTTATGCATCAGTATTGTTCCTGACACAGGATGCTTTTACGTCAGGTGCAAAGCAGTTCTTAAATGCCGCTGTTTCCGCTGCAAACCAGCAGTATCACAGCTCAGTGGAGCTTTTTTCTGTTTCGGGGAGCGCCTCTGACCTGAATGTGTTCCTCGCGGAACTGACAGTCCTGCTTGCCTTTGTCCTTGGAGCGGTGACCGTGTGGCGGCCGGATGCGCTTGTGCTTGCAGTGATCGAGTTTCCCCTTCTTGCAGTTTTTTTTCTTTTTGCCTGTTCGCCGTCGATCCTTCCGCTGTTTGCACTGATGTTTGCGGCGCTCGGCGTGCTAGCGGCGTCGCGGTCCTGGCGGCGCAGAAGTTTATGGGGCGGAGACGGAAGCGAACAGAGGCGCCGGAATCTGGAATGTTTTGAAAACGTACAGAAGAAAGTTCTTCTCGTGGTGGGATCAGCGGCGTTTCTCCTGTCTATATCTGCGTTTTATCTTGTAAGGCCGGTCCTGAGCGTACAGCTTGAGAAAGCGGAGAGTGCAGCTTCACGGATCGAGACTGGGATCATGGAACAGCTGCTCGGACTGCTGCCCCAGACCGGGGCGGGGAGTATCCTTATGACAGCCGAAACAGAAGGGCGGGGAGTGCAGGACGGTGCTCTTGGGGACACGGACGGATATGCGGTCGGTTCTCTGGAGGACCTGAAGGTTACGGTTTCTGAGCAGCCGGCAGAGACAGTATATCTGAAAGGATTTATCGGAAGCAGTTATGGAAGCAACCGATGGCAGGGCCCGTCAGAGGAGCATTTTAAGAGTGCGGCGATGAACTGGCGGACGGAAGATGATCCGATGCTTTATATCCAGAACCTGCCGTTTTTGCGCACGATGTATGCGCAGGGAAGTATGTCGTCAGGGCAGGATGTGGCAGATCAGCCGGTGACCGGCGAGCCGGCATCCGGACAGCAGGCGGCGGAGATGACAGTGGAACGGCTGAACGCATCATCGGAATATACGTATGTTCCGTATAACGCTTATCTGAATGAGTATTATGAACTGTCCGGCGGAGACGGGGCGGTACTGGGGCAGGATGTACAGGATGATATTTTCCCTTTCTATGCAGAGGCAGACTGCAGTCCGGTCCTTGAGGCGTGGGATAAAAATGAAGAAAATTCCAGTGTGCTGGACCGGACGGAGGCTTCTTATGATGCTTACACGCAGCAGCGGTACCTGGAAGTCCCGGACGGCCTGGAAGATCTGCAGGCTGTGTGCGCTGAGCAGGACTTTCAGTGGAAAGATGAAGACGAGTGGATGAAGGAGCAGGGGCTGGTCCCGGAAGAGCTGGAGAAGATTGAAAACTTTGTGATCACCTATCTGAATGAACATTACACTTATGATATCCATGCCGGGGCAGTTCCTGAGGGTGAGGATTTTCTCCGCTATTTTCTTGAAGAGTCAAAGACCGGATACAGTACACATTTTGCAACGGCAGCTGTAGTTATGTTCCGCATGTGCGGCGTGCCGGCCCGCTATGTGGCGGGATATGCCGCTCCCGCGGAGCTTTTCACCGCTCAGCCGGACGGGACATACACGGCAGTGCTGCAGGCGGATAATTCCCACGCCTGGGCCGAAGTTTACGAACCGGGGATCGGCTGGAAACCGGTGGAGACGACCCCTGGAGCGCTGGGGACGAAACAGGAAGTCGAAATGCCCCGGACAGATCAGGAACGGAAAGATCCTTCTGCGGCCGATGAGTCTGACAGTATAGAACCCGGCCTGCTGCAAAAACTGACAGCCTTTCTGTCGGAGGGAAATCTGAGTTCGGTGATCGTTCTGATGGAGATCTCAGTCCTCGTTCTGGGAGCGGCAGGACTGATCAGCAGACGTGTGATGAAACGCCGGATATATCTCGGGAAGAAGAAAAAGGCAGGTGTCAATGAAAATATCAGGAATGTATTCTGCGGCTTCTATGAGCTGCTGCTGTATGCAGGACTGCCTGAGAGTGTACACTCGGATGATCCGGACTTCTGCGAGAAAGCTTTGCAGATATGTGCGGGCAGCGGAAGATCAGCGGGCGGAGCGCAGCAGGGATGTGAAACTGTAGGCAGGGATGAAATAGCAGAGCTCTATATGCTGACATTGAGGGCTGTATACGGCAGAGAACAGTGCGGTGGGAAAGAGCTTATAAAAGCCCGGAAGATATCCGGGAAAGCAGCTGCGTCAGCAAAACGGGGGCTCAGGCCTGCAAAAAGGATAAGGGCTTTTTTGTGGGAAGGATTTTGACTTCCCTGTAGAGTACAGCTGAGAGATAAGGAACATGCTGAGAATAGTTACATGTTTCTGGATTTTTTACTATGTCCTCTTTTTCGGGGTTTTCTTATAATATCATCAGGAAGAAAACCTACAGAAAAGGAGGACATTTATTATGAAAAGAAAGAGACTGATCGCTCTGCTGCTCACAGCGGCGATGACAGCGGGAATGCTTGCAGGATGCGGTGGCTCCGGCGGAGACAGCGACGGGGGCGATGCAGACGGCGGCAAAGAGGCGACAGGCAAGGTTTATTACCTGAACTTTAAGCCGGAGCAGGCAGACCAGTGGGTAGAACTTGCAAAACAGTATACAGATGAGACGGGCGTACAGGTAGATGTCCAGACCGCGGCGTCCGGTACATATGAATCCCAGTTAAAGTCAGAGATGGCAAAGGATGAGGCTCCGACACTCTTCCAGGTGAACGGGCCGGTCGGGCTGGCGACATGGAAGGATTACTGCTATGACCTCTCTGACAGCGCGGTTTATAAAGATGTATCAAGCGATGACTACGTGCTCAAAGACGGGGACCAGGTACTGGGGCTTGCGTACGTGATCGAGACATACGGCATCATCTACAACAAGGCGATCCTGAACGACTACTTCGCTGCTGACTGGTCCACAGTGAAATCAATTGATGACCTGAATAATTTCGAGGCGCTGAAGGCCGTTGCGGAAGAGATCCAGGCGCACAAGGACGAGCTGGGGGTACAGGGCGCGTTTACATCCGCGGGTATGGATTCTTCTTCTGACTGGAGATTTAAGACACACCTTGCAAACCTGCCGATCTATTACGAGTATCAGGCGGACGGGATCACATCCACAGACGCGATCAAAGGTACATATCTTGACAATTACAAACAGATCTGGGATCTTTACCTGAACAACGCGACCTGCGATCCGTCCATGATCTCTTCCAAGACGGCAGAGGACGCTAACGCAGAATTCAGCCTGGGCGAAGCTGTATTCTACCAGAACGGCACATGGGCATATAACGATGTCAAAGGCAATGAAGTGGCAGATGAAGATATGGGTATGCTTCCGATCTACATTGGCGTAGAGGGTGAAGAAGACCAGGGGCTCTGCACAGGTTCTGAGAACTACTGGTGCGTAAATAAGAATGCTTCTGAGGAAGATATCCAGGCGACGCTTGACTTCATGCAGTGGGTTGTAGAGAGTGACGAAGGACGCGACATGCTGGCGAATGAGATGGGATTCGTTACACCGTTTACGACATTCGCTGATTACCTGCCGTCCAACCCGCTCGTACAGGCAAATGAAGAGTACAACGAGGCAGGAAAGACACCGGTAAGCTGGAACTTCACTACAATGCCGTCAGAGAACTGGAAGAACAATGTGGGCAGCGCGCTGCTTGAGTACGCGCAGGGCACAGGCGACTGGAACGGCGTTGTGAGCGCGTTTGTTGACGGCTGGGCTACAGAGTACGCAGCCGCAAACGCAGAATAAATGATAACAACAATACTGCCAGAGTAACATGTTATTTATTTCATATCCTCTTACTTTGCAAAAAGGGCTCCGCATTGCGACGGAGCCCTTATCAGGAAGGAGAAAAGAAAGATGCAGAAAGCTATCAAAAGATATTTTCCCCTATTCGTGCTGCCCACGATGGTCGCTTTCACGATCGGATTCCTGGCTCCCTTTATCCTCGGCGTATGGCTGTCCTTCTGTAAGTTTACGACTGTGACGGACGCAGAGTTTATCGGGATATCCAATTATCTGAAGATCCTGGGCGATAAGGAATTCATCCACGCGATGTGGTTTACAGCGCTCTTTACGGTGGTGACCGTACTTGTGATCAATATCCTGGCTTTTGCGGTGGCGCTGCTGCTGACGAAAGGCATCAGAGGAACGAATGTATTCCGTACGGTATTCTTTATGCCGAACCTGATCGGCGGCATTGTGCTCGGATACGTATGGCAGCTCCTTTTAAACGGTGTCCTTGCCATGTTTGAGCGCACGCTGACTTATTCGGAAGTGTACGGGTTCTGGGGACTGGTGATCCTGGTCTGCTGGCAGCAGATCGGATATATGATGATCATCTATATCGCAGGCATCCAGAATGTGCCGGGCGATCTTATCGAGGCGGCGAAGATCGACGGGGCAAGCCCCCGGCAGATCCTGCGCCATGTGACGATTCCCATGGTGATGCCGTCGATCACTATATGTACGTTCCTGACCCTGACGAACTCGTTCAAGCTGTTCGACCAGAACCTGGCGCTGACCAACGGCGCCCCGTCCAAAATGTCCGAGCTGCTGGCGCTGAATATTTACAATACATTCTACGGAAGGGCAGGCTGGGAAGGAGTCGGCCAGGCGAAAGCGGTCGTATTCTTCATTATGGTCGGGATCATTGCCCTGATCCAGAATAAACTGACAAGATCGAAGGAGGTGCAGCAGTAATGGGTGCAAGAAAAGCAAAACACGGGCTTCCGCTGACGATATTTTTCTCGGTCTTAAGTCTGTTGTACATTTATCCGATCGTGCTGGTCATCACCAATTCATTCAAGAAAGATGTGTATATCAGCAGGATGCCGTTCAAGCTCCCGCTGGATAACCTGTTCGTGGGAATTGAAAACTACATCCGGGGGATCGAGAAGAGCGGTCTTCTGCCGGCGTTCGGGTGGAGCCTGTTTATTACGGTTTTCTCCGTGGCGGCGATCATCCTGTTCTGCTCTATGACGGCGTGGTACATCAGCCGGGTGGACACGAGAGTGACAAAGGCGATTTACATGCTCTGCCTGTTCGCTATGATCGTGCCGTTCCAGATGGAGATGTATACCCTCTCCAAGATCGCCAATATGCTGAAGATGGGCAATCCGTGGGGGATCATCGTGATCTACCTCGGATTCGGCGCGGGACTTTCTATCTTTATGTTTACCGGATTTATGAAGTCGATCCCGCTGGAGATCGAGGAGGCGGCCATGATCGACGGCTGCACGCCGGTCCAGACATTTTTCAGGGTGGTCATGCCGATCTCCAAGCCGACCTGCGTGACGGTTACGATCCTGCAGGCGATGTGGATCTGGAACGACTATCTTCTGCCGTCGCTGGTACTTGACCAGCGGAAATACAAGACCATTCCCATGGCTGTCCAGTATCTGAAAGGCGGGTACGGATCCGTTGATATGGGCGCTCTGATGGGGACGCTCGTGATCGCGATCGTCCCGATCGTAGTCTTCTATCTTTTCTGCCAGAAATATATTATCGAAGGTGTTGTTGCCGGCGCGGTGAAAGGATAAAACAGAGCGTTTTTCTTGTGGCGGAAAGTCCTCTGTGATATACTGGTAACGTATATAGGAGGATGGTTACAGATGCTGACGATTCTGATAGCAGATGATGAAAAATTGGAGAGGAACGGGATTAAATTCCTGCTAAAACGGGAGAAAGAGGAATTCCAGATCATAGAAGCGGTGAATGGCAAGGATGCGTTAGGCGTTCTTGCCTCTCATCATGTTGACCTGCTTCTGACGGATGTGAAGATGCCTTATATGAACGGATTGGAACTGTCCGCTCATGTAAAGGAAAATTATCCGGAAGTGGAAATCGTCATATTCAGCGGGTACAATGACTTTTCGTATGCCCGCGAGGCGCTCCGATACGGAGTGGTGGATTATGTCCTGAAGCCGGTGGACCCGGAGGAATTCCATAAGACGATGAGCCGGGTGACCGCACATATCAGAGAGCATATGGCGGACCGTGAGAGGCAGGACCGTCAGGAAGATTATCTGAAGAAATATTTCCTTCTGGAGTGGCTGTATACGGAGAGCGGGCGCAGCAGGGATAACCTGGAAGCGCTGACGGAGGATCCGGGAGATATCCTCAACCGCTGCACAAGGATGATCCTGGCTGGTTCGGCAAATGCGTTTTTCGAGACGGAAGAGGAGCATTTTATCGGGAATCTGAAAGAAAGGATCCAGAGGGAGTTTTACTATATTAACCTAAATTCGAATGAGTCTCTGTTTTTATTTGCAGAGAAATATACAGACTATGCTCAAGTCGCGGAGAGCCTGTATCAGTTCTTTGCCCGGCAGTATGACAGCGAATGCTACTTCGCCGTCAGCCGCGGGGTGCAGGGATGGCAGGATTTCCCGGCGGAATTCCGGGAACTGGAAAGCCTGATGAGCGGACAGTTCTATCAGCCTGCGAAGCATGTGGCGGTTAATGGCGAGAAAGATGATCCGGCAGCGCATGTGACAGAGCCTGACTCTGAGCTGACAGAGCAGATATCCAGGGATATCCGCTATAAAGACGCAGTGCGTCTCCGGCAGGATTTCCGGAAACTGGAGAAAAAGTACCGGCATGAAAAGAAATTTTCCGAGATGTACGTAAAGTTTGTTTTCTCGGGGATTGTAAAAGAAATTTACGAACAGTTCCCGGAGCTTGGAGAGAAGCCGCTGGCGAGAAAAGTGGAACGGATCTACCGATGCAGGCAGATCGGAGATATTCTGGACATCGTGGATGATGCTGTCCGTGAGTTTGAAGCCTGTCTGAGTGAACAGCAGGACGGGATCCGCAAAGAGGTCGCGCAGGTGAAAAATTATATCCTGCATCATTACAGTGAGGGCAATTTAAGCCCGGATCACCTGGGGGCTATGGTATACCTGTCACCGGGATATCTGAGCACTGTGTTTAAGGAAGAAACCGGCGTGACGATCAATCGGTATGTGCGGGAAGTCCGTATGAACAAGGCGAAAGAGCTGCTTGAAAATACGAACATGAAGATTTCGGCGATCGGCTCAGAGGTGGGCTTCTCCAGCAGTACATATTTCTGCCGGAGTTTCCGTGAGTTTTTCGGAGTGTCTCCGGAATCATGCAGGAAAGGACAGACGGCGGATGAGGCAGCTTTTAAGTAAATTCAGGAATCTGAGATACAGATACAAGATCACATGGCTTGTTCTTGCAGCCGGGGTGTTGCCGGTCGTCATCATCGCGGTTTATTTCCTGAGCGGGATGATCGATGCAGTCCGAGGGCAGGAACAGGAGAATATGTATCGGATTGTAGAGCAGTCGTCTGATACGATCGGCAGCCAGGCGCTGGTCTATGAGAACCTTGTAGATTATCTGTCCTATTCCCCGGAACTCAGGGATATTGTTGTATCAGAGCCTGATTCGGATTATGAGACTTATCTCAGGTATACCAGGGAGATCGACCCGCTGCTGCAGATGCCCCAGATCTATCATCAGGAGATCAGAGGCATTACGATGTATGCGGAGAATATCAAAGTCCCGCACGGAGATATGCTGATGCCGCTCAAAGAAGCGGAATCAGAGAGCTGGTACTCCAGGCTGGATGATACTTCGCATATGCAGTGGACGGTCAGGCTGGGGGCGGAGAATGAGCTTATCGTATCAAGGCGGTTTTATGAGGGGGAGGAGAGTACAGCGGTGCTGTCCATGCGTCTGGACTATGATACGATCCTGCAGCCTTTTGTCAGCCGTATGACGGAGGATATGGGCGGACTGATCACAGACCGGACGGGACAACCAGTGTATTCCTTTCAGATGCTGGAGGGAAAATATAAACCTGAGAATCCCGAGTCGCTGAAATATCTGCAGGACCATTACAGATGCTTTACAGGAGAGATTGAAGAAACGGGATGGACAGTCTGTGTTTATCAGCCGCGGACCTTTTTTATGGACTCCGTGATGAAGCTGATCTTTCGGAGCATTCCGATCCTTGTTTTGTGTATCATAGCGTTGACGGTTATCGGCTATTTTTTCGCGGGCAGCATTGTAAAACCGCTGGAGCGTCTGACAGAGAATATGAACCAGATCCAGTTAGGGTTCCGCAAGGTGACGGTAGACAGCAAGTCTGACGATGAAGTCGGGGTACTGGTACGCGCCTTCCGGCGGATGATGGATGAGATGAACCGGCTGATCTCAGAAGTATATGAGGCTAAGATACTTCTGCAGAATACGGAGATGAGAGCCCTGCAGGCGCAGATCAATCCGCATTTCCTGTACAATTCCCTTTCCATTATAAATTGGAAAGCGATCGAAGCAGGCAATGATGATATCAGCAAAGTGACGCTGGCGCTGTCTACTTATTACCGGACGAGCCTGAACCGTGGGGAGACGATGACATCTGTGGAGAATGAGATCAGCAATATCCAGGCGTACCTGAGGATACAGCTCATCATGCACGATGACAGCTTCCGGGCAGAGGAAGAGATCGACCAGGATATTATGGAATGCCGGATCCCGAAGCTGATCCTGCAGCCTCTGGTGGAAAATGCCATAGACCATGGGCTTGACGTGGCAGAGACAGAGGAGAAGATCCTGTGGATCAGGGCAGTCCGGGAAGAGGACAGGCTACTCTTTGAAGTGAGAGATAACGGAGCCGGTATGGAACAGGAAAAAGCGGATGAGATCCTGACATATCATTCGAGCGGATACGGACTCCGAAATGTGGCGGAGCGGATACAGGTCCTGTATGGGGCTGATGGACAGGTAGAGATCACGAGCCGTGTGGGCGGCGGTACGTGTGTTCGGATCAGGATACCGAAGAGAGCAGAGGAAGATAAATGAGCAGAAAGTATAAAAAGCTGGTTCTGATCGCAGTTGTATGCGTATTGGGTATACTGGCCGCGGTCTGGGTCTGGCGGGGAAAGATCGGTCAGGAAGAAGAACGGCCGCCGGAAGACCTGGCGCAGGAGCGCGCAGATATCCAGGAGCAGTGGCGCGAAGCGTCGGACACCCCGCTCGGGAAATACCCGGAAACAGTAACATATACGCTGGGAAAGATCGCGGGAGCGAATAACGCAAATCTGCCGGTCGGAGATACCTATGAGGATAATGCCTATACGAGATATCTGAAAAATGTCCTGAACATCCAGAATGAGAACCTGTTTGCCCTGGAAGCGAATGGTTCTTACGAAGAGGCGCTGGAGGCTGCGATATCGGATCGCGATATCCCGGACGTCATGGTAGTGAACGGCAGGGACAATCTGATCCGGTTGGTGGAGAGCGGGCTGGTCGAGGATTTCACAGACGTTTATGAGCGGTGTACGACAGATACGATCAAAGAAATGTATGACAGCTACGGAGAGTCCCTGCTGGGATCAGCGACATTTGACGGAAAGCTCTATGCGCTCCCGAATTCGGCGATCGATGACGGGGCGATGATGCTCTGGCTGCGGGATGACTGGATCCGCGGGCTGGGGCTGGAAGAGCCGGAGTCGATGGACGAGGCTATGGATATCATCAAAGCCTTTATAGACAATAAGATGGGCGGTGATGAGACGATCGGACTGGCTTGCAGCATCGGACTGATCGCGGGATCGAGCGAGACATATGGAGTGGATACCATTTTTACGATGCACGGATCGAGTCCGAAAAACTGGATCCTTGACCGGGACGGGACAGTTGTGTATGGTTCCCTGACTCCGGAGACCAAGGAGGCTCTGGGGTATCTGAACCGGCTGTATGAGGAAGGGGTGCTGGATTCGCGGTTTCTCCTGAGAAAGAGCGAGAATATCGATGAGCTGATCGCGAACGGTCAGTGCGGGGCGATCTTCGGACGCTGGTGGGCTCCGAACAATCCGCTGATCCTCTCTTATGACTCGGACCATACGGCGGACTGGAAACCGTATTTCTTTACCGCGGAACAGGAAAACCAGGTCCAAACTTTCGTGTCCTATGATGACTGGATGTATGTGGTTGTGAGAAAAGGCTATGAGCATCCGGAGATCGTATGCAAATATGTAAGCGCGATCTTTGACTATTCCCGATATGAAGATAACCGGTATGCAAGGGAAGTAAATGAATATTTTTCGATCAATGTGGATCCGACCGCGCGGCCGATGAATATTAATGTCGATTACCGGGATGCGCTTTACCGGTCGGGTGAGAATATCAGAAAAGCATTGACGAATGAGCTGAGCCTGACAGAGCTGTCGGGGCTGGAACGGTCGTATTATGATACGTGCCGGTCATTTGTCAGCGGGAATCTTACAACAGCAGCCGGATGGGCGGCATATGCGTCGAGAGTGACCGCGGTCGATGTCCTGATGTCCGGCGGCATCAGGGATGAGGAATCGCTTTTTATGGGGGATGTGGAGATGGAAATCCCACAGGAACTGCAGGAACTGGAGCGGGAGGCGTTCCTGCAGATCATTGTGGGGGAGAAGCCGCTTGATTATTTTGATGTATTTGTGGAGCAGTGGTATGAAAACGGCGGGGCGGAACTGACGGAAAGAGTCAGAAGTGTTTATAAAGAAGGCCATCACACTGAGTGATCTGTGCGATGGCTTCTTTTTTGATCCTGCAATTCCCCGGCGCTATGATTCCGCTAGAAAAACGGCTGAAAAAAATCCGTTTATTGACAGTTATACGTCCGAATGTTATATTTAGGTTAAATATGAGTAAAATAAACAGCGGGAGGAAAACAATGTGATCATAAATACAGGATCTGCGCGGAAAATGCGCAGAGAACGTTTTGTTTTCCGAACGCTGTTTTTTTGCGCAAAAATAAGTTATCCATGTGCAAATGAAAAAGGAGAGTATTATGGACGTTACATTTTCTGGTTTCTGTGAGCAGGTTTTTTCAAACCCGGTCCTTATGGTCACAGTCCTGCTCACGCTGGGAGTTATTTTTGTAAACGGCTGGACAGACGCGCCGAACGCGATCGCTACATGTATTGCCACGAGGTGTCTCAAAGTAAGGACAGCCATCATGATGAGCGCTGTGTTCAATTTTCTTGGGGTGCTCGTGATGACGCATATCAACAGCGCGGTGGCATCAACGATCAGCAATATGGTAGATTTCGGAGGGGAAACGAATGACGCTTTGATCGCGCTTTGCGCGGCCCTGTTTTCTATTGTAGTATACAGTGTGGCAGCTTCTATATTCGGTATCCCGACCAGCGAGAGCCACAGTCTGATAGCCGGACTGTCGGGGGCCGCCATTGCGATACATAACGGTATCGGCGGCATCAATTTTTCAGAGTGGGCTAAGGTCCTTTATGGTCTTGTGCTCAGTCTGGCGCTGGGATTTTTTATGGGATGGATCATATGCAAGATCATCACCATTATCTGCGCGGCTGCGGACCGGCGGAAGACGGATGGCTTTTTCAAGGGGGCGCAGATCTTCGGAGCCGCTTTCATGAGCTTCATGCACGGAGCTCAGGACGGTCAGAAGTTTATCGGCGTATTGTTCCTGGGGATCGCTTTCTGCAACGGGCAGAGCAGTGTCCAGGGCATGCTGATCCCTGTGTGGCTCATGCTCCTGTGCAGCGTTGTTATGGGTGTGGGCACCAGTGTGGGAGGAGAGAAGATCATCAAATCCGTGGGGATGGATATGGTGAAGCTGGAAAAATTCCAGGGCTTTTCCGCGGACCTGGCGGGCGCGGTATGTCTCCTGCTCTCCAGCGTATTCGGTATCCCGGTTTCCACGACTCACACAAAGACAAGCGCCATCATGGGAGTCGGGGCTGTGAAGAGACTCTCAGCCATTAATTTTGGCGTAGTAAAGGATATGATGCTGACCTGGATCTTCACATTCCCGGGCTGCGGTTTGATCAGTTTTGTGGTGGCAAAGATCTTTGTAGCGGTATTTTAAACGGATCTGTCAAAGTTTGTTAAACAGAAAAAGAATCTAAAAATGTCATAATGAATACCAGAGGAGGAAAGAAAAATGGCAAAGAAACAGGATTCATTTTATTTTGATAATTTTATCGCCTGCGCGGAGGATTCCTGCCGCGCGGCGGAAATGCTCAAGGGGACACTGGAGGATTTTCACACTGACGGGCTGCAGGAACGCCTGAATCAGCTTCACGAGATCGAGCACAGCGCGGATATGAAAAAGCATGATGTACTGGATCATCTGGCGAAAGAGTTTCTTCCGCCTATCGAGCGCGAGGATATTGTTTCCCTCAGCCAGAATATTGACAATATAACAGATAAAGTAGAAGACGTTATGCTCAGGGTATACATGAACAATGTCCAGGAAATCGAGCCGGGAGCACTCAAGATGACGGACGTGGTGATCCGGTGCTGCCAGGCGGTGAAAGAAATGATGGTGGAGTTCAAAGATTTTAAGCGTTCCAAGAATCTTAAGAATCTGATCATCCGGATCAACGATCTGGAGGAAGAGTCAGACAAGCTTTTTATGCAGAATGTAAGAAATCTCTATACGGAATCAGAAGATCCGATCCGCATTATCGCGTGGAGAGATATTTATATTTATCTGGAGCGCTGCGCGGATGCGTGCGAGCATGTTGCTGATGTGGTAGAGAGCGTGGTTATGAAAAATTCATAAATAGATTAAAGTACGTGAGAACAAGGCAGGTCCGTGTATTGCAGCGCGGACCTGCCGTTATTTCCGGGAGGTTTATCTTGCATTTTAACAGAGCGTATACTAAAATAAAAATGCCCTGTTATATGCAGGGAACCTTTTTTGTGCACAATTTCAGCACATTTGGAACAGATGTTTATTAAATCATATACAGCAGGGGAGAAGAAGCATGAGCGATAGTTATAGACCACGTTCACTTATGGAGATCATGAATGACGTGCTGAGTACGGTGCGTGATTATTACGACGCAGAGTATGCCTATTATATAGAGAAAGAACAGGGCGATATCGAGACGATCTATGAGTGGTGTGCGGAAAATGTGGAGTGGCAGAGGGACAGGCTGAAACTGCTTCCGGAAGACCAGCAGCCGCGCTGGATGAAGGAAGAAATTACAGATACTACTTCAGACAGTTACAGCGTGTTCCGCCAGATCAGTGAAGACACGACAGCTATATTGGCTGTTGCCGGCGTGCACAGGGGAGGCTGCACTCTGGATCTGATGCGCGCTCTCCTTCCGTATATTCCCCAGGCGATCGCCCTTCAGAAGATGCAGAAGCAGCAGGAATATCTGAGCTACCACGATGATCTTACCGGGCTTCTGAACCGGAACAGCCTTGTGGATTATTTGGATAAAGTAGATGAACAGGGGCTGACGTCCCTGGGCGCGCTTTCTATTGACATCAACGGACTGAAAAATTTTAACAAAGAATTCGGCAGGGAGTACGGCGATGAGGTTGTGATCCGCGTGGGGGAAGTCCTTGAGGAATATTTCCGCAGCGGGCAAGTTTACCGCCTGACAGGGGATGAGTACCTTGTTCTGGTGGAAAATACATCCTATGAAAATTTTACGAAACAGATCTACGCGGCTCATACGAAGCTGGACAATATCAGTCTGGGGCTCGTGTCCATGGGGTATGCATGGGAGAAAGTGGACATTGATGTGGACAAACTGGTCGGCAATGCGGAAGTCATGATGCGCGAGGAGAAGAAAAAATACTATAAAAACCTTAAAAAAGGACATCATGAGCCGATTATCAAGCAGGATCTGCTGGAAGATATCGAGCATGGGAATTTTATCGTCTGCCTGGTGCCGAAGATGGATGTGCAGACAGAGCAGATCGCAGGGGCGGAAGCAGTCGTGCGGTATCATCACAAAGATCTGGGAATCGTCGATCCGGGAAAATATATCAATCTGCTGGAGGAGACAAAGCTGTCCCACTATCTTGACCTTTATGTGTTCGAGGAAGTGTGCCGGACACTGCACAGATGGGAAATCGAGGGTATCCCTCTGATCCCTATTGCTGTGAACTTTGCCGGAGCGACGTTGAGACAGGAAAGCGTTGCAGAGAGGATGATGAAGATCATCGAGAAATATCATGTGCGCTGCGAGTATCTTGAGGTTGAAGTCTCAGAGTCAAGCAGTGACATGAATCAGGAAATGCTTGCCGAGACGAGCAGCAAGATCCGCAAGGGAAACGTCAGAGTTATCCTGGATCATTTCGGCGCGAAAGATTCCAGTTTCTCAATCTTGTCTCTTATGGAATTCGATGCTTTGAAGCTCGATAAAAGCCTGATCACGAATATCGTAGGCAGCAGCCGGAGCCGTATCGTGGCACAGGCTGTGATCGACATCTGCCGTCAGCTTGGCGCGTCTGTGGAAGCGGCGGGAGTTGAGACGCAGGACCAGCTGAATGTGTTAGGAGAACTGGGCTGTGACCATGCGCAGGGAGTGCTCTTTAATAAACCGATCACCATAGAGACATTTGAAGTCCGTTATCTGAGAGGATGACATGGTCAGGGCGTGGATCGCGGATGTGACGCCGCTCTATGAGGACGAATGTTACAGGAAATATTATGATACCCTCCCGGATTTTCGGAAAAAGAAAGCAGATGCGCTGCGCACTGTGGAAATGAAGGCTCAGAGTGTGGGAGTATGGACACTGTGGGAACGGATACGAACAGTGCATGAGCTGCCGGAGGATGCAGCATTTAATCTTTCCCATTCAGGGACATATGCTATGTGCGCTGCTGAGCTGGACGCCAGCCGTGAACGTGTAGGATGCGACCTGGAGAAGATCGGGAAGCTGAGAGAAAATATTGCAGCCCGTTTCTTCTGCCGGGAGGAGTATGAAGCAATCCAAAGGGAGGGGGCAGGGGAAGCGAAGACCGAATTATTTTACAGGTATTGGGTCTTAAAGGAGAGTTTTATGAAGGCGACCGGAAAGGGAATGGCTCTTCCCGCTGATGCTTTCTGTATCCGCCTGGGAGATCCACCGGTGCTGATCAGGCAGCCGGAGGAGTTCCCGGAACAATACTATTATGCTGAATTTAAAATAGAAGGGCTGCCTTACAGAATGGCAGTGTGTTCCACGGATAAAGAGATCGATGTGAGACTGCATACGGAGTTAAAATTATGAGAAAAAAAGTAAATCTTGACCAGAGGCTGAGGCGGGTATTCCTGGTCGGTGGGATTATGGGCGCGATAGCCGGGATTTTGTTTACGGTTTTTGTCGCTAATATCATCATAACAAGGAAAGAAACTGATTTTGAGAGCCAGAATGCAAAGCTGACTCAGGAAAAAGAAGATCTTAAGCTCCAGCTTAATAAGTACAATGCTGCACATAACAATTCAGAGATCCTTTCGGGAGAAGATGGGTGGGCGCTTGCGCTTGTCAATGAGGCGCATCCTCTTGACACGTCTTATGCGCCGGCAGAGTTATATGAAGTAGAGAGCGAACGCTCCGTGGATGCCAGGATCAGGGAACCGCTTGACAGGATGCTGGCGGATGCCGAAGCAGCGGGGCTGAGTATGTATGTTGCATCAGCTTACCGTTCTTATGAAGATCAGAGGACTGTGTTCAACGCGACTATGCAGGACTGGATCTATCAGGGATATACACCTCTGAACGCTTATGACGAAACAAAGAAGTCAGTCGCAGTGCCGGGGACGAGTGAACACGCGACCGGTCTGGCTGTTGATATCATTGCTTCAGAATACGAAGCGTTGGATGACCGGCAGGGGGAAACTGCAGAACAGCAGTGGCTGATGGAACACTGCTGGGAATATGGTTTTATCCTCCGTTATCCGCCGGAAAAGGCGGACGTGACCGGGATCATATTTGAACCATGGCATTACCGATATGTAGGGGAAGCTGCCGCAAAAGAGATCCATGACCAGGATATTACCCTGGAGGAGTACCTTGGGGAATAAACCATTATTGATTTATTGACGTATACAATTGGATTTGCTAGAATAAAATAATAGAAATGAATTTATGAAGCAACGATTTTGTTTCTAAATCATGATTGTACATGCCCTGTCTGTATAAATGACAGGTGTGAGGGAGAGTATCAATATACATAAGGAGGAAAACCATGGAAGATTTAACATTCGGGGAACAGGTCAAGATCATCCTGGGGAGAAAGGGGATGACGATCAAGCAGCTTGCTGAACTGATCGAAGAAAAGACCGGAAAAAAGATGTCAAGGCAGAACCTTACACAGCGGCTTGGCAGGGATAATTTTCAGGAGCAGGATATGCGGATGATCGCGGATATCCTGGAGTGCCCGTTCCGCCTCAGTATTATGTCCGTGGAAGTACAGCCCCAGAGGAGTACGGCGGCGCTGGAGAGAGCAGCAGCTATGAGGACAGATGCTGTGGAGCACAGAAAGGATCTTATAGCAGAACAGGCGGCAGAAACTTTAGTGGAGATTCGGAGAGATGAAGTAAAACAGGAAGCACCCGGAAAGCAGGATGAGCAGGATGAGCAGGAGACGGCAGCAGCTGTTCAGCAG
>ERZ791922.79-NODE-79-length-91200-cov-20.090855_pt1 | contig 91200 bp, 72 predicted proteins | sample MGYA00510134_ERZ791922 | MGnify/ENA primary metagenome ERZ791922 (study PRJEB30046, sample SAMN00792101) | human gut metagenome | study: EMG produced TPA metagenomics assembly of the A metagenome-wide association study of gut microbiota in type 2... | reverse complement strand
GCCGCCCCGGCCCCAGGAACCGCTGCTCGACGCCCAGCTCTCGCGGGACGCCGCCTGCGGATCCGCGAGCCACTCAAGGTGCTCCTGCGGTATCTCATCGAGGAACGAACTCGGCATCTCATCCTGCCTCTGACCATTGATAAAGCGGACGGCAGCGTATGAGAGATAGAGACGGCGCTTCGCGCGGGTAATCGCGACATACATCAGACGGCGTTCTTCCTCGAGCCCTGAGTCGCCGTTCTCGCGCATCGCGCTTGCATGCGGGAAAAGATTCTCCTCAAGCCCCGTAATGAAGACCACGGGGAATTCGAGGCCCTTCGCGGCATGCACGGTCATCATCTGCACGGCATCAGCACCGGCTTCCGACTGATTGTCACCGGCTTCCAGCGTGGCGAGAGCAAGGAATGCGGAAAGCGGCGAAAGCTCATCCTCAGAAACCGGAAGAAGCGCCGGCGTCTTTTCATCAATCTCTGCGTTCTTCAGGAAAGCGGCTGCCGCGTTCGCGATTTCGTCAAGGTCTTCAGCCTTCGCGGTGTGTTCCTTCTTATCGGCCGCTTCGACTGCCGCCCGGAGAGTCGAGCTCTCAATCACCACCTTCACCGCTTCGACAAGCGGGAGGTCCGCGATTTTGTCGCGGATATTCAGAATAAGGTCAGAGAAAGCGGCGGCCTTGGTCGGGCTGTTTTTCGCGGCTGTCATCATCGAGACGCCGGCTGTTTCCGCCGCGGCGGAAAGCCCTTCAAGCGTCTTCGCGCCGATACCCCGGGTCGGAGTATTCACCGCACGGAGAAACGCCGTATTGTCATTCGGATTCTCCACGAGGCGCAGATAGGCCAGCGCGTCTTTCACGTGAGCACGCTCGAAGAACCGGTGTCCGCCGTAGATCCGGTAAGGAATGCCGGCTGACATCAGAATGGATTCGAGCGCCCGGGACTGAGCGTTTGATCGGTAAAGAATCGCGAAATCCTCGTACTTCCGGCCCCGAAGGTGCTCAGCCTCGATTTCGTTTGCCACAAACTGGGCTTCCGCCTCACCGCTCCCGGTCGGCATGACGCGAAGCTTTTCGCCCTTCCCGGAGTCGGTCCAGAGATTCTTTCCAAGGCGCCCTGTGTTGTTGCCAATCAGGGCGTTCGCGGCGTCCAGAATATGGCCGGTCGAGCGGTAGTTCTGCTCGAGCCTCACCACGTGATCCACACCGAGTTCACGCGTGAAGTCAGTCAGATTCTTGACATTCGCGCCTCGGAACGCGTAAATCGACTGGTCATCATCACCCACCGCAAAGATTGAATTCGTGATGCCGGGTTCACGCGCCATGCCGGGAATTCCGTAACCGGCCAGTGTTTTCAGCCAGCGGTACTGAAGCACGTTCGTATCCTGGAACTCGTCGACGAGGATATGCGAAAACTTCCGCTCATAGTGGCGGCGGATCAGTTCGTTCCGCTGCAGAAGCTCGTAGGAACGGAGAAGGAGTTCAGCAAAATCGACAACGCCCTCAGCCATGCAAAGCTTTTCATAAAGCCGGTAGAGTTCAAGCGACACGGCGCCGTTCGGCGTCCGGGCATCCAGCGACCGGATGTCAGAACTCCGTTCTCCGGCTTCCTTATGCTGATTGATGAAGTGCTGGACAATCTTCGGCTCAATCGTTTCCTTATCGATCCCGGCCGACTTCATCACGCGCTTCACAACCGAGAGCTGATCCGCCTGATCGATGATCTGAAAACCGGACGGCAGCCCGGCATCCGCCGCATGCACCCGAAGCATCCGGTTGCAGAGACCGTGGAACGTGCCGACCCACATGCCGCGCGTATTCACTTTCAGCACAGACTCGATTCGGGACAGCATTTCGCGTGACGCCTTGTTCGTGAAGGTCACGGCGAGGATGCTGCCTGGCGTTGCCCGTCCTTCGCGGATAAGCCACCCGATACGGGACGTCAGAACCCGGGTCTTTCCGGATCCGGCGCCGGCAAGCACGAGTGCATTCTGATCAGGCAGCGTCACTGCTTCACGCTGTTCAGGGTTCAGGCCGTCGAGTAAGGGATCTGTCATAGGTCGTCTGTCCAAATTGAGTGAAATAAGAGGGGGCGAAGCGTTGCTCGGGTGTCCATCCTCTGACGGAATGAGACCGGAGCCGCACGGAAACCGCTCGGACGCGGATCCTTCGCTGAAAGGGGGTTGAAATTCTACCCGCATGGAAAGAGCGGGGAAAGGCAGAAATGAGACGCGGACCATCTGCCTGTCAGGTGTCCCGGGCGTGCTGACTGACGTTACAGCCCGTTCCGCGGGATATACTAACTAATCTAACTCTTTATTTCCTTAAGACTGGGAATCCTCCAATGCGTGAGACCTACTCTCCGGAACTCGTCGAAGCGGAAGTTCAGGCCAAGTGGAAGGCACAGGATGTCTACCGCGCGGTCGAGCATGCGCTTGATGCCTCCGGCCATGAAAAACCGAAATACTATGTTTGCTCGATGCTTCCCTACCCTTCCGGGAAGCTTCACATGGGCCACGTACGCAACTACACCCTGAATGACGTGCTGTACCGTTACCGCCGTATGTGCGGCGACAACGTCATGACTCCGATGGGATGGGATTCCTTCGGCCTGCCGGCTGAAAACGCCGCGCTTGCCAAGAAGGTGCCGCCCGCGCAGTGGACGTACGCGAACATCGCTGACATGAAGTCGCAGATGGCGCCGCTGGGGCTCGCCTTTGACTGGTCGCGCGAAGTGACGACCTGCAAGCCGGAGTACTACCGCTGGAATCAATGGATCTTCCTGCAGATGCTGAAGCGCGGCATCGCCTACCGCAAGACTCAGGTGGTGAACTGGGACCCGGTGGACCAGACCGTGCTCGCCAACGAGCAGGTGATTGATGGCCGCGGCTGGCGTTCCGGCGCCGTGGTTGAGCGTAAGGAGATTCCGGGCTACTACCTCGGTATCACGCAGTACGCTCAGGAGCTGCTGGACGACATCGATAAGCTCAACGGCTGGCCGGATCAGGTCCGCGCGATGCAGCGCCATTGGATCGGCCGCAGCGAAGGCGTGGACTTTGCCTTCCCCTATACGCTTGAAGGCGAAGAGCATCAGCTCCGCGTTTACACGACGCGCGCTGACACGATCATGGGCGTGACGTTCGTCGCCGTGGCGGCCGAGCACCCGCTCGCAAAATACGCCGCGAAGAGCGATCCCGCAGTTGCCGCTTTCGTTGCTGAGTGCGCGAAGGGCAGCGTTTCCGAAGCCGATATGGCGACGAAGGAAAAGAAGGGCATCAAGACGAACCTCACGGTCCGTCACCCGATCACGGGTGCTGATGTTCCGGTCTGGGTCGGCAACTACGTGCTGATGACGTACGGCGAAGGCGCCGTCATGGGCGTCCCGGCGCACGATGAACGCGACTTTTCGTTTGCGAAACGCTACGGTATCGAAATCCGCCAGGCAGTGAACCTCGACGGCGTTCCCGAATTCACGACGGATCACTGGCAGGAATGGTATGGCGACAAGACGCTGAACCCCTACTGCGTGAATTCCGGCAAGTATGACGGACTTCACTTCCATGAGGCGATCGACGCCATTGCGGCTGACCTGAAGGCGAAGGGCCTTGGTGAAAAGCACGTGCAGTTCCGTCTGCGCGACTGGTCCATTTCCCGTCAGCGCTACTGGGGCACCCCGATCCCGATGATCAACTGCCCGAAGTGCGGCGCGGTTCCGGTTCCTGAAGAAGATCTGCCGGTTGTGCTGCCTGAGAACGAAATTCCGGACGGTTCCGGCAATCCGCTCGCCAAGGATCCGGCGTTCCTGAACGTGACCTGCCCGAAGTGCGGCGGCCCCGCCCAGCGGGAAACCGACACGATGGATACGTTCGTTGACTCGAGCTGGTACTTCATGCGCTACTGCTCGCCGGACTGCGACACCGCGATGGTGGACAGCCGCAACGACTACTGGAATCCGATGGACCAGTACATCGGCGGTATCGAGCACGCCGTGCTCCACCTCCTCTACGCCCGTTTCTGGACGAAGGTGATGCGTGACCTTGGGCTCGTGAAGTTTGATGAGCCGTTCAAGCGTCTCTTCACGCAGGGCATGCTCTGCGCCGAAGCCTTCTACCGCGAGCTTCCGGATGGGCACATCCGCTGGTACTACCCCGATGAAATCGAGGTGAAGACGGACGAAAAGGGCCGCCCGACCGGCGCGATTTCCAAGGAAGACGGCCAGCCTGTGAAGTCGGCCGGCATCCAGAAGATGTCAAAGTCGAAGTGCAACGTGGTTGAGCCGCGTGACATCATCAAGAAGTACGGCGCGGATACCGCCCGTACGTTCGTGATGTTCGCCGGACCCCCGGATCAGTCCGCGGCCTGGAGCAATGCCGGCGCCGAAGGCACCTTCCGCTTCCTGCGCCGCCTCTGGAGCTGGACCTATTCGAAGCGCGATGAGCTCGCCAGCGCCGGTGCCTTTGACCCGAAGACTGCCACCTCCGATCAGAAGAGCCTGCGCCGTTCGCTCTATCAGAACGTCGCTCAGGCGACGGCTGACCTTGACCGTATGCAGTACAACACGGTTGTGTCGGCCGCGATGAAGATGATGAACGAGATCGACAGCTTCAAGGACGATGGTTCGGCCGGCAGCGCAGCGCTGCTCCGCGAATCGCTCTCGCTCCTGCTGCGCGTGCTCTATCCGCTCGCTCCTCACATCACGACTTCCCTCTGGGATGAGCTCGGGTATGTGAAGGAACTCGGCGAAATCATCGACTCCCCGTGGCCGAAGGTGGATCCGGAAGCGCTCGCCGCTGATGAGATCCAGCTCGTGGTCCAGGTGAACGGCAAGCTCCGCGGCCGCATCATGGTCGCTCCGGACGCCAGCCGGGAAGAAATCGAAAAGACGGCTCTCGCTGATGCCGATGTGTCCCGCTTCCTTGGCGACACCCCGGTGAAGAAGGTGATCATCGTTCCGAAGCGGCTCGTGAATATCGTCGCTCCGGCTCCGAAGGCCTGATCTGCCCCCCGGGTCTGAAAGAGGAGTCCGCCAAAGGTCTCCTCTTTCCGCTATTGCCCCAGCCGGGATTCCCCGCCTGGGGCATTTCTTTCGCATTTCACCCTCTCCCCCTCTCCGTATAATGTAGGGATGTTCTTACACCGCCGCGAAAAGAAGGAATTTCCGCTTATGCATACCACCGGTCTCAATCGCCGCGCGCTTCTTGCCGCGGCCGCCGCATCGCTCGCTCTTACCGGGTGCGGTTTCAGGCCCCGCGGCCGGTTCACTGTTCCGTTTGAGACCGTGTACCTGCAGATGAGCGATCAGTCGACTCTGAAGTGGGAGCTGCGCCGCCACATCAATGCGGAAACCAATGCCCGTGTCGTGGATCAGATGGCAGACGCTGACGCGATCCTTTCGATCGTGTCTCAGTCCCGGTCCCGCGTGGTGCAGACTTATAACGATATCGGCGACGCCCGTGAATACCGTCTCGGCTGGGATGTGACCTTCAAACTCGCTGCCCCTGACGGCTACGAATATCTCCCGCCCACGACACTTTCCGCCCGCCGCGACCTTCCGTACACGATCCGCAACTATCTGTCGCGTGAAACCGAAGAAGCCACGCTTTACCGCGATATCGAGCGGGACATCGTGGTGCAGCTGATGCGCCGCATTGAAGCTGCGAAGGCGAAGGCCCATGCAGCAGCTAAGTAGCGCGTCACTCGGTCCGAGACTCGCCTCTGACGCCAAACGGGGCGGACTCGCCCCGCTCTGGGTGATCGCGGATGAAGAGCCTCTGCTCGCTCTTGAGTCCGAGGACGCGATCCGAGCTGCGGCCCGCGGCCTCGGCTACGAAGAGCGCGAAGTTCTCACGCTGTCCGCGAACAGTGACTGGAATCAGATCAGCGTCGCGGTTGCCGCGATCTCGCTCTTTGCCGCAAAGAAAATCGTGGAAGTCCGTCTTGCAAGTCCCTCCCCCGGCACCCGTGGGAGTGCGGCGCTTGCGGCTCTCGGCTCCACGCCGATCGATCCGGGCGCGGTCATCGTGATCGTGACGGTTCCCGAGGCCGACTGGCGGGTACGGAAGAGCAAGTGGTTCAAGGAACTCACTTCAGGCGCGGTTCTCGTCAGCTGTGACCCGGTGCCGATCGCATCTTTCCCCTCCTGGCTCCGCACCAGGCTGAAGAGTGAAGGCCTGTCGGCTGACGATGAAGCGATGAGGTTCCTCGCGGAACAGACCGAAGGGAACCTTCTCGCCGCGAGCCAGGAAGTCCGGAAGCTGTCGCTCCTTCATGAGGGAAGCACGCCTCTCACACTCGAAGAGGTTCAGAGCTCGGTGCTCGACAATTCGCGCTTCGACTTTGCTTCGGTCGGGATCGCCGCCATGAGGGGAGATGCCGCCCGCGCGTGCCGCGCGATTGAAGGCATCCGCGCCGAATTTGATCAGAGCGCAGCGCTGCCCCTTCTGATGTATCTTTTCTCTGAGAATATCCGCAAGATGATCGCGGTCCGGCACCATATGGACGCGACCGGACAGACCGCACAGAGCGCCGCCCGGGAACTCCGGATCTGGCCCCGTGACATCGCGGACGCAGTCGCCTCGGGCGCCGCGAGGCTCAGCTCGAGGAAACTCGAGAACGCGCTGACCGTCTGCGCGGATATCGACAGAATCTATAAGGGGATCCCGGTTCCTTCCCGGGACACGGATCCCTGGGTTGAACTGAAGTCCGTTGCGGCCTTCATCGCCCGGTAACCGGAGCCTCTCCTGCCCCGCACATCCGGCCTGACAGTCACGCCGCCGCCTGGATATTTCCGGGCAAAAGTGAGGAAAACATGTCTGAAGTGACAGAAAACGAATCGGGCCGCGCCGCGCTCGACTATATGCGGGACCTTGGGACCCGTGCCCGCGCCGCGTCGAAGCCGATGGCGGCTGCCCGCCGGGCGCCGAAGGACAAGGCGCTTGCCGTGCTTTCGCGCCTTCTCCTCGAGCGGTCTGAAGAAATCCAGGCCGTCAACCGTGAAGACCTGGAGGCAGCGAAGCTGAAGGGTTACCCGGACGCTTTTATCGACCGCCTCACGGTGACTAAAGACACGGTGAAGAAGATGGCGGAAGGCTGCGCTCAGGTCGCGAAGCTTCCGGATCCCATCGGCGCTATTCAGTCGCTCGAACCCCAGCCCTCCGGCATTCTGGTTGGCCGCATGCGCGTGCCGCTTGGCGTGATCGCGATCATTTATGAAAGCCGCCCGAATGTCACAGTGGATGCCGCGGCGCTCACGCTGAAGAGCGGCAACGCCGCCATTCTCCGCGGCGGCAGCGAAGCGATCCGGACGAACCGGATTCTCGCGAAAATTGTCTCTGAAGCGCTTGAAGAAGCCGGACTGCCGGCTGACGCGGTGCAGTTTGTGGCAACCCCTGACCGCGATATGGTGGATCAGCTGGTCACTCACCCTGAGTGGGTTGATATCGTGATTCCCCGCGGCGGCAAAGGGCTGGTCTCCCGTCTCATGGAAAAGTCTCGCATTCCGATGATCAAGCATCTCAACGGAATCTGCCACACGTATATCGACTCCTACGCCGATATCGACATGGCGGTTGAAGTGACGGATAACGCGAAGACGCAGCGCTTCTCGCCCTGCAACACGACTGAGACGCTCCTCGTCCATGAGCGGGTCGCCGCTGACTTCCTTCCCCGCATCGCCCGGATCTTCCACGATAAGAAAGTTGAAATGCGGGCCGACGATCCAAGCCTTGATATTATTCAGAACTCAGGGTTTGCCGCGATCAGTGCGTCCCCCGAAGACTGGGATACCGAATACAATGGGCCGGTCATTTCAATCAAGGTGATGGAGAGCCTGGATGAAGCGATCGACTTCATCAACGAGCACGGCTCCCACCACACCGACGCCATCGTGACGGACAGCTATACGCGCGGCGAGCGCTTCCTGCGGGAAGTGGACTCCGCCTCCGTCCTGATCAATGCCTCCACCCGCTTTGCTGACGGGTTCGAATACGGGCTTGGCGCGGAAATCGGCATCTCCACCGATAAGCTGCATGCCCGGGGTCCGGTCGGACTTGAAGGGCTCACCAGCCAGAAATTCGTTGTCCTCGGACATGGCGAAGGCCGCCGCTAGAGCGGCCTCCGCACGGAACCCCTTTTGTTAGGAAAAAAATGCAAGATAAGAAGAACCACCGCTTTTACGCCGCCTGTCCCTGGGGACTTGAGGCCGTGCTCGAGGAAGAGCTCGCGGCATGCGGCGCTAAGCGCTCCCGCAAGACACCTTCCGGCGTGATGTTTGAGGGCACGATCGAGACTGCCTACCTCGCGTGCCTCCGCTCCCGGATCGCGTCCCGCGTGATGATGGAGGTCTCTTTCCATGACTACTGGGACAGCCGCGACATTTATGAGCAGGCCCGCCGTACGCCCTGGGAGCTCTTTTTCACGCCGGATCAGACGTTCCGCATTTCGATTTCCGCTCACCGCGCGCCGTTGAAGTCTCTCGAATTCACGACGCTGCGCATCAAGGACGCTGTCTGCGACCGGTTCCGTGAGATCGCCGGCACCCGTCCGGACATCAGCCGCGAGTCGCCTGATGTTCAGATCGCGGCGTTCCTCGATGAGAAGTACTGCACGCTTTACATTGATCTCTCCGGCGAATCGCTCTTCAAGCGCGGCTGGAGAACCGATAAGGGTGAGGCTCCTCTGAAGGAAAACATGGCGGCCGGCCTCCTGAAGCTTTCGGGATGGACGCCCGATATGCCGCTTCTGGATCCCTTCTGCGGTTCCGGCACGATTGCGATTGAAGCTGCCTCCATCGCCTGCGGACTGGTTCCGGGAATCAGCCGTTCGTTCGGCTTCGAGAAGCTCCTCAACTTTGACCGTGAACTCTGGACGGAACTCCGCGAAGACGCGAAGAGTGAAGTGAACCTGCACCGAGAGGTCTCAATCACGGCAAGTGACATTTCCTCGATCGTTGTCCGCAAGGCTGAGGCGAACGCGCTCCGCGCCGGTCTCGGCGGACTGCTTGAATCCGGAAATCTCAAGTTCTCGGTGTGTGACGCCCGAAATGTCCTCCCGCCGACAGAGACTCCGGGCATCATTGTCGCTAACCCGCCGTACGGCGAACAGTCGACGCCCCGAAGCGCGACGGTCGGCTCGATGATGCGTCACGTCGCTGACAACCTGAAGCATAACTTTGCCGGGTGGACCGCCTGGATGCTCACCTCCGACCGTCATCTGCCGGGCGAAATGCATCTGAAGGAAGGCCGGAAGACGGTGCTCTTCAATGGTCCTCTCGAATGCCGTTTCTTCAAGTTTGATCTCGTCGCGGGGTCGAACCGCCGCGTGAAGAACCGGGACGCCGCATCTGACAGCACTCCGTCTGACGCCGAATCCTGATCGGCACCGGGAACTTCCAGACATGAAAAAGCCAGCTTTAGAAAGCTGGCTTTTTTCTTTCTTCACTCTCAGACCGGAGTGTATCCGGTCTGAATGATCGCGAAGCTTAGAAGAACTTCGTCACGAGGAAGCCCAGCGCGACGCTGAACACAATCGCGAGGACGCCCGGGAGGAAGAAGGCGTGGTTGAAGACCCACTTGCCGATACGGGTGGTGCCGGTGTCGTCCATCTGGACCGCGCCGAGGAGGGTCGGGTAGGTCGGGAGAACGAACAGAGCGCTCACAGCGGCGAAGCAGGCAACCAGCATGTAGGAATCACCCGGGTTGGCAGCGGTGATGCCGAGAGCAGCCACGATAGCCGGGGTAATGGCCTTCGCGGTAGCAGCCTGCGAGTAGAGGAACATAGCAGCCACGAAGAACACGACAGCAAGCAGAGCCGGATACTGAGCAACCGTAGCGGCAGCGAAGGTCTTGATCTCAGCGCTGTGGCCGGACACGAAGGTGTCACCGAGCCAGGCAACGCCCAGCACGCAGATGCAGGCCACCATGCCACTCTTGAAGACGCTGGTATCAGCGACCTTGCCGAGCTCAATCTTGCAGAGGACGGTGATGAGGCAGCCAACGAGGAGCATCAGGCTCATAATGGCAGCGTCACGGCCGACAACCACATGCTTGATAAGGCCGACAGCCGGAGAAATAGCGGAGGCATAGAACACAACCGCGAGCACGCCGATCAGGAAGATCGCGACAGAGCGCTTGGCAAACGGCTTGAGAGCCTTGTTCATGCTGGAAGCATCCGGAGCCTTGACGAGACCCTTGGCCAGACGTTCCTTGTAGACCGGGTCAGAGTCGAGATCCATATTCTGGATGTGGCTCATCACGAAGGAGGTGAGCATGCAGCCAACGAACGTCGTCAGAAGCCAGATGCAGAGCAGCGTGGGGTAGCTCCAGCCGAAGGGTTCCAGAACGCCGCTCATGTAAATCACGGCAGCGGACACCGGGGAAGCGGTAATAGCGATCTGGGAAGCGACCACAGCGATGGACAGCGGGCAGACCGGACGGATGTGCTGCTCCTTGGCGACTTCGACGATAACCGGGATCATGGAGAAAGCGGTGTGGCCGGTGCCAGCGAAGATCGTGAGGACATACGTCACGATAGGAGCGAGATAGTTGATGTGCTTAGGATTGTTTCTCAGAATCCTTTCAGCAATCTGAACGAGGTAATCAAGGCCGCCCGCGAGCTGCATTGCGGAAATAGCCGAGATCACGGACGCAATAATCAGAATCACGTCCCAGGGGATGTTGCCCGGCTTCATGCCGAGAAGCAGGCCGAGCACGAGAACGCCGGCGCCGCCAGCATAGCCGATACCAATACCGCCCAGACGGACGCCGATGAAAATTGCGCCGAGCAGGACGATGATTTGCAGAATCACCACGATACTCATCTGTTTTCTCTGTTCATCCGGAGCAGCTCCGGAATCCCAGTTCCTTTGAAGTTATTTTTGCTGCGGCCTGACTGCTGCCGTGCAAAGTATTTTTCGGGCTTTTTAAAACGAATCCCCTGGAGCGGAAAAACCGGGTGACCTCCCGGGGATATCAGAAGACCGCCTCCCCGGGTGAGTGCTTCCCGGAGGGGCGGTTTTCTAATTCTTTACATCTCGAACTTCGGAGCGATCAGGTTCTGGAAGGAGAACACTTCGTTCCACTTGTCTTCCGTCATCAGCTTGCGTTCTTCAACGACGATCTGATGGAGAGACTTGCCTTCGGTGTAGCCTTCCTTGGCCATTTCAGCGCAGAGCATGTAGCCGAAGTGGGGCTTCAGGAGGGTGACGATGCCGAGGGAGTTCATCACGAGGTCCTTCGTGTGTTCGGCGTTCGCGGTGATGCCGTCGACGCACTTCTCACGGAGGGCGATCATGGCGTTCGTCAGAACCTTCATCTGGGTGAAGACGGCGAAGGAGATCACCGGTTCCATCACGTTCAGTTCAAGCTGACCAGCGGAGGCAGCGAGCATCACCGTGGTGTCGAGACCGATCGCGAGGAAGGAAGCCTGGTTCGTCACTTCCGGGATCACCGGATTCACCTTGCCCGGCATGATGGAAGAGCCCGGCTGGCGCATCGGCAGGTTGATTTCGGAAAGACCCGTGCGGGGACCGGAGGCGAGCAGACGCATATCGTTGCAGACCTTCGTGAGCTTAACGGCGAGGCTCTTAGCGGCGGACGAGATCGCGACATAGGCGCCGCAGTCGCTCGTCGCGGCGATCAGGTCGTCGCTGTTATGGAAGTCGATGCCGGTCTGTTCAGCGAGGTACTTCACAGCCTTCGCCGGATAATCCGGGTGGCAGGTCACGGTCGTGCCGATAGCGGTGCCGCCGAGGTTGATCACGCGGAGGTGCTTCTGCGCGTCCTTGATCGTTTCAATTTCATCTTCAATCGTGCGGCCCCAGCCGTGGAACTCCTGGCCCATGGACATCGGGACAGCGTCCTGGAGGTGAGTACGGCCCATCTTCAGAACATTCTTGAATTCGTCAGCCTTCTTGTAGTAGGCCTGAACGAGCTGCTGCAGGGCCTTCAGGAGGTCTTCAGAGCGGTAGAACATCGCGAGGTGCAGAGCGGTCGGGTACGTATCGTTCGTGGACTGACCGAAGTTCGCGTGGTCGTTAGGCGACACCTGCTTCTGGGAGCCCTTCGGGAGACCGAGCTTTTCGCAGGCAATGCTGCAGATCACTTCGTTCGTATTCATGTTGGTCGAAGTGCCGGCACCGCCCTGGAGCCAGTCGGTAACGAACTGGTCGCGGTACTTGCCTTCGAGCAGCTGATCACAGGCGTAGATCAGGGCATCAGCAACGTTCGCCGGAATCGTGCCGAGTTCCTTGTTCGTACGGGCAGCCGCCTTCTTCACCTGAGCGAAAGCCTTAATGAAGTATTCGTCTTCGTTCATCGAATGCTCAGTGATGTGGAAGTTTTCCTTGCCGCGCAGGGACTGAACACCGTAGTACACGTCATCAGGAATCTCGAGATCGCCAAGGAAATCATGCTCAATACGGGACATCTTCTACTCCTATAAAAACAGGGCCGAAGCTCTGTGTTAACCAGACTGGCTTCCGGGAACCGGACCGCCAGCGCCGGGCCTCTCACCGGAGTAATCCTTCCACTTCCGGCGGGTGGTTACTTTTATCTAAGATAAACTACTTATGCGGCATACTATAGTACTAATTTCCTATCTAGGGTGTATTGCCTATTAGGTATGTGACATAGATCAAATGCGTACCACCCCGAATAACGAAGACACAAAAAACCCCAGACCTTGCGGTCTGGGGTTTTTCTTAAAGCTAAGGCTTCAGCCGATTAGATCGACTTGATCGGGATCAGCTTCTTCGGGGTCGGCAGAACCTTATCGTAGTTCTTGATACCCTGTTCAGCCATCTTGCGACGGATGAAGGCGATCTGCGTGCGCAGCGGGAGCTGCTTCGGGCAGAAGTCATCGCAGCCGAGGAGCGACATGCAGCCGAAGACGCCGGAGTCATCGCCCATCACTTCATAGAAGTCAGCATCATTGCGGTCGTCGCGGGGATCGAGACGGAAGCGGGCGATCTTGTTGATCGCGACAGCGCCGACGAAGTCCGGACGCATACGGAACGTGCCGCAGGCAGCAACGCAGCAGCCGCATTCGATGCAGTGGTCGAGGTTGTAGAGGTCTTCAGCAAGCTGCGGATCCATCGGAACCTCAGTCTTGCGCATATCGATATCGATTTCTTTCGTGTGAACCCAGGACTCGATACGCTCAGACATATTGCGCATCCACTTGCCGGTGTTCACGGAAAGGTCACCAATCAGCTCAAAGCCCGGGAGCGGGGCGAGCGTGAATTCGCTCGGCAGATCGCGGGTCAGCGTACGGCAGGCGAGGCCCGGCTTGCCGTTGATCAGCATCGCGCAGGAACCGCAGATGCCAGCGCGGCAGACGAAGTCGAACTGCAGCGTCGGATCCTGTTCATCACGCAGATCGTTCAGCGCGATGAAGAGGGTCATACGGTCGCCTTCTTCGAGCTCATAAGTCTGCATGTGCGGAACACTGTCCGGATCCTGCGGGTTGTAACGCAGGATGCTGATCTTAAGCAGACGGTGCTTGGTTTCAGTTTGGGTTTTGCTCATTTTTTCTGTCTGCTCCTAATTAGTCAGCAAGAGGTTCGTAGGTACGTTCATTGCGTCCACGAAGACGCTTCGGGAGCTTGTCCTCATAAGGCATAAGGGCATTCTGAATTGCAAAGCGATCCTTGCCTTCGGCTTCCATCTTGGCCCGGATGTCGTCCACTTCCTTCTGACGACGGACAGATTCGGGGTTCTCGATGTAGTTTTTGGCACCGTAACCGCGGAAGCCCGGCGGGAGTTCCATCGTCGAAATGTCGAGATCCTCGTAGGAGATATCCGGCACCGTGGACTTCGGATCCTTCCAGGTCGTGATGGTACGCTTCAGCCAGTTCACGTCATCGCGGCGCGGGTAGTCCTCACGGGAGTGAGCACCGCGGGATTCCTTACGGGCGAGAGCGCCGCAGGCAACCGTCAGAGCAACCTTCAGCATCTTGCGGGTACGGTAGGCGTACACGAGCTGCGGATTGTTGCCGATGTCGTTCTTCACGCTGATGTTGTAGGAGCGTTCGAGCAGCTGCTGGAGTTCATCAACAGCTTCGCTCATCTGCTTCTCGTTACGGAAGATGCCGATCTTGCTCGTCATGATTTCCTGCATGCGGGTGCGGATCTTGACGGCGTCTTCGTTACCAGTGTTGTGCAGGAAGCCGTTCAGCTCATCCTGGACCTTACGGGCGAAGTCGTAAACGATGGAGGTCGGGAGGTCGATCTCGTTCTCAGGCTTTTCGCAGAAGTCAGCGATGAATTCACCGACGATCATGCCGGCAACCACGGTTTCAGCAACAGAGTTGCCGCCCAGACGGTTGAAGCCGTGCATATCCCAGCAGGCGCACTCGCCGGCAGCGAAGAGGCCCTTCAGCTGACGGGATTCACCGCGGTAGTCGGTACGGATGCCGCCCATCGTGTAGTGCTGGGCCGGACGGACCGGAATCCACTCTTTGATCGGGTCAACGCCGAGGAAGTAGTGGCAGATGTCATAGACTTCACGCAGGTTGTGCTTGATGTGATGTTCGCCAAGCAGCGTGATATCGAGCCAGAGGTGATCGCCATACTTGGAGTGAACACCCTTGCCCTGAGCAATACGCTCTTCCATACGGCGGGAGACCACGTCGCGGGAGGCGAGTTCCTTCTTTTCCGGTTCGACATCGGGCATGAAGCGATAGCCATCGACGTCACGCAGCAGACCGCCGTCACCGCGGCAGCCTTCCGTCACCAGAATACCAGCCGGGAAAATACCGGTCGGGTGGAACTGAATGGCTTCCATGTTGCCCAGGCCGGCAACACCGGTCTCGAGGGCGAGAGCAGCGCCGATGCCTTCGCAGATCACGGCGTTCGTGGTCACGCGGTAGATACGGCCGGCACCGCCGGTAGCCATAGCGGTAGCCTTGGCCACATAGGCCATCAGCTCACCGGTCACGAGGTCACGGACGATAGCGCCGTAGCAGCGCTTGCCGTCATGAATCAGGGCGAGAGCCTCAACACGCTCCATCACCGGGATGTGCTCGGCGATCACGCGGTCGGACACAGCATTCAGCATGGCGTGGCCGGTACCGTCGGAAGCGAAAACGCAGCGCCACTTCTTCGTGCCGCCGAAGTCACGCTGGCGGAGAAGGCCCTGGCACTCTTTGCGTTCCGTAATCGTCACACGCTCGCCATTGATAATCACCTGATGGTCGCCGGCGGTAATACGGGACCACGTCACGCCCCAGGCAGCCAGTTCACGGGCGGCCTTCGGAGCCGTATTCACGAACATACGGCAGACGTCCTGGTCCGCACCCCAGTCAGAACCGCGGACGGTATCGACGAAGTGAAGATCTTCGTTATCGCCAAGGCCCTTGATCATGTTGCCGAGGGAGGCCTGCATGCCGCCCTGAGCCGCTTTAGAGTGAGAGCGCTTCGGGGGGCAGAGGGACAGGACAATGGCGTCCTGGCCGCGACGCTGCACAGCAACTGCCATGCGAAGGCCTGCCAGACCGGCACCGATCACCAGTACGTCGGTGTAGATGATTTTCATGTTTGCTTGGTCTCCTAAGATGCCCTGCAGCGATGACCTTTCAGTCATCCCGCGGGTCATATTTTTTTAGTGGCAGTCTCTAAGCAACCCGAGACTGCCTCTTTCAGCCAAACGGCTGAAAGGTACTTCCTGTTAATAAAAGAACAGAAACCTGTGTTTGCCGGACGTATCCGGCTTTCCGGCCTCATCCCTACTTAGGGAGAGAAAGACAACGGGGTCCTTCACCCTAAAGTAGCTACCACCGGACTTTCACAATTCGGTAGGTATTCTACCCACCTCTCTGCGATTTTCGGCTGAAGTCTAGTGATTACCTAGCCATTGGGACTACTAGGAATAACCCGTATTATAGCCTCAGCCGTGTCTCAAAGTCCTCGTATTTTCCCATTTAAAACGCTTAATATCAAGTGAAAAAGCAAGATTTACGAAAAAAACCGTATCCTCCGCGCCTCTATTCTGCAACTAGTTATCATCCACTACATCCGGATTATTCATACCTCTTCAGGTTTATAGGGTATTCACTTAATACTTACGGCGTTGTTTTACCGTCAGGAAATGATGTTTCCCGCGTTTTCTGCCTTACAGAAACGCATCCGGAAGCTCAGGGCATAATTAGAAGACTGAAGGAAAACCGGCCTTGTCAGGCCGGCAGCGTCTTAACCTAGGATCCCGCAGCATGCCCATTTCCACATTCAGACCGAGAAAAAAAGGAGAAAAGCTTCCCCCGCTTAAGGAGAGGCTCGCCCGGATCGGCCTTGTGAACGACTGGGACTATGTGCTTCATCTTCCGCTGAGGTATGAGGATGAGACCGCGATCACGCCGATCGCTGACCTGGTGTCGGGGTCCCCTGCCCAGATTGAAGGCGTTGTGATTGACGAGCGGGTGTCACCCCGGTCGCTCACCGCCGTCGTTGAAGATAATACCGGCGTGCTTCAGGTGCGCCTCATCCACTTTTTCCCCTCTCAGGCTCAGCAGCTGAGGGTCGGAGCCCGGGTAAGGCTTTACGGTGAACCGCGCTCCGGATGGAATCAGACGCTTGAGATGGTGCACCCAAGAATCAAGCGCGCGGTTGAACGGACTGACGATCTCCCGACAACCCTCACCCCGGTTTATCCCGCCGGGGAAGGTATCACGCAGCCCTGGCTCCGGAAACGGATCGCGCGGGCACTTCTGGACGTTGACCTATCGGATCTTCTTCCGGAATCTATCCGCACGAAGCTCAGGCTGCCGCCGCTTCGCGACGCGCTTCAGTATCTGCATCATCCGCCGCGCGGCGCGACGCTGGCCGATCTGGACACTCATTCCTGCCCGGCCTGGCAGCGTCTGAAGCTTGATGAGCTCCTCGCGCAGCAGATCACACTCCGGCATTCGCGCGTTCTCCGCGGGAAATCGGTTGCCCCTGTTCTTGCGGAGCCCAAGTCCGGCCGGATTACGCCAGATCTGATCCGCGGTCTTCCCTTCCGTCTGACCGGAGCCCAGGCCCGGGTCTGGAAGGAGGTCGGAGCTGATCTCGCCCTCCCCCATCCGATGAACCGTCTGGTTCAGGGCGATGTCGGCTCCGGAAAGACCGTGATTGCGGCGCTCGCCGCCTGCCGCGCGATTGAGTGCGGCTATCAGGCGGCGATCATGGCGCCTACCGAGATTCTCGCGGAACAGCACTTCCGGGGCATTTCCCAGTGGCTTGAACCGCTTGGAATCCGGATCGCCTTCCTCACAGGACACCAGAAAGCCTCCGAGCGGCGCGCCATGCTGGAAGATATCGCGAGCGGCCGCGCGCAGCTGGCTGTTGGAACGCATGCTCTTATTCAGGATGCCGTGAGCTTTCATAGGCTCGGTCTCGCGATTATTGATGAGCAGCACCGGTTTGGCGTTTCGCAGCGCCTGGCGCTCCGTACCGCGGCGGCCGACGGCCTTACGCCTCACCTTCTGATGCTCTCCGCCACCCCGATCCCGCGGACACTCGCCATGAGTTACCTCGCAGACTTCGATGTCTCGGTTATCGATGAGTTACCGCCTGGGCGTCAACCGGTATCAACACGCATCATGCCGATATCGAGAAAGCCCGCACTGATTGAAGGTATCGGGCGCGAAGTTTCCCGCGGCCACCAGGCTTATTGGGTGTGCCCTCTGATTGAAGAGAATGAGGAGCTGGATCTCACAGCCGCCAAGGAAACGTTTGAGGAAATCAAGTCAGCCCTGCCCGGCGTGACGGTAGGCCTTGTGCATGGGGAACTGCCACAGCAGGAGAAAGACGCCGTCATGCAGGCCTTCAAGGCTGGAGAGATTTCTCTCCTCGTCGCGACGACGGTGATTGAGGTTGGGGTCGACGTACCGAACGCCTCTACCATGGTGATCGAGCACGCCGAGCGGTTCGGGCTCGCGCAGCTTCATCAGCTTCGGGGGCGTATCGGCCGTGGTTCGCTTAAAAGCTGGTGCATTCTTCTATATGGAGAGCCGCTTTCCGAAAACGGAAAGGCGAGGCTTCAGGTCATCCGCAATACAACGGACGGTTTTGAAATCGCGCGTAAGGATCTTGAGCTTCGGGGACCCGGTGAATTCCTCGGAGCCCGCCAGAGCGGTGTACCGATGCTCCGGTTCGCAAGCCTCGAAGAGGATGGTGAGCTGCTCGATATGGCGCGCGAACTCGGAGACGAATGGCTGAAGAACGACCCCGATACCGCGCTTCGTCACGCAAAACGCTGGTTCGCGGGCCGCGAAGGGTTCCTCGAAGCCTGAGCGTCGGAATCAGTGGCCGTGACCGTAGTCACGCGGTCCGAAAATCGCGCTTCCGACTCTGACCATCGTGCTTCCGCACTGGATAGCACTTTCAATATCGCTGCTCATTCCCATGGAAAGCGTGTCAAGACCGAGACCGGCCGCATTGGCTTCATCAAAGAGCTTCTTCATGGCGCGGAACGGCACCTTCTGCTTCTCGGGATCCTCTTCCGGAGTCGGAATCACCATAAAACCGCGAAGCTTCAGGTTAGGCAGCGCCGCGACATCGCGCGCGAACTGCAGTGCCTCTTCCGGCTTCACACCGCTCTTCGTTTCCTCTCCATCCACGTTCACTTCGATCAGAACGTTAAGCGGAGGCATTCCCTCGGGACGCTGGGATGAGAGTCTCTCCGCGATCTTCATCCGGTTCACGCTCTGCACCCAGCTGAAGTGTTCTGCCACTGGACGAGTTTTATTGGACTGAAGGGGGCCGATAAAGTGCCACTCAAGCGACAGTTCCGGATGATTCGCTCGGAACCAGTCCACCTTGTCGCAGCCTTCCTGGGCATAGTTTTCGCCAAGAGAAAGGAGTCCAAGCTGAGCCGCCGCGAGCGCCGCCTCAGCGGGAAACGTCTTGCTCACCGCCAGAAGCTTCACCTCTTCGGGCTTCCTTCCCGCCTCGAGGCATGCTTTTTCGATCCGGCTTCGAACTTCCGCCACTCTTTCTTCAATCCCAGGCTTCAGCACTGACATAGCGACTTTCCTGTCCTCCATTCAGTCACGGAAAACTCAGTCTACAAGGGACTTCCGCAGGGATTAGCCTGAAGGGGCGACAATCCGCCTCATCTGAAATCCATTTGCGGAAGAAAAATTTTCCGTAAGATTTATTCGTTTAAATTCAATCAGCTGCTGTCATAAAAAATCTTTGCGGCTGATTATATAAAGATACCGCAAGGGTTATTACCTAAAATAGATCCACTTTTGCAGCTATTTCAGGTTCATAGAATAACCTTCGCTCCAGGTCTTACCATCATTCAACCCGGTGTCCCGGTATTTTAGCGGACGCCCCAACGCATTACTCGTTCAAAACAGAAAATGACCATCAGAAAAAAAATCGTATTGACAGCCGCGGCTGCTGCCGTTCTTTCTCTCTCGGGTCCCGCTTTCGCAGGCGGCTTCCAGCTTAACGAGCAGTCGATTACGGGTCTGGGCCGCGCTTTCGCTGGCGAAGGCATCATGGGGGATGACCTCTCGGCTACCTGGTATAACCCCGCCGGCATGACACTGCTCTCCGGCACTCAGGTCCAGCTCGGCGGTGTGGCAAACGCCATGGACATGTCCTATAAGGGCACTGATGGTTCTACGGAAAACGGCCGTAAGCGCATTTCTCCGATTCTTCACCAGATGGTGACACACCAGTTCAATGACAAGATCTGGGGCGGACTTGCCATCGTGATGCCGTTCGGCCTCGCTGACTCCTATAACCAGAACTGGGAAGGCGCTGAACGCGGCTACGACGCCAAGCTTCTTACGATCAACATCAACCCGTCAGTTGCCTGGAAGATCAACGACAAGTTCTCCGTTGGCGCAGGATTCTCGGCTCAGTACATTGACGCCACGGTTTCCATGAAGCGTAACCTCCTCGGTCAGAACGTGTACTCGCGTCTTGACGCGGATGACTGGGGCTACGGCTGGAATATCGGCGGTATGTGGTCTGCCACCGATAACTTCCGCATGGGTTTCGGCTACCGCTCCGCCATCACGCATAAGGCTCACGGCACGGTGAAGCTCACGACGGATGCCGCTGGCCAGAAGGCCATCGTTGCCGCTGCTCAGAACGCAAAACTGAATCCGGGCAGTACTCAGGCTGCGAGCATGATCGCGGCCATGCGTCAGGCGAATCTGTCGTTCGCTGACGTCATGGGCATTGCCCAGTCGGGTGCCATGACGCTGAATGGCGGCGCCCAGATGGACGCTCCCGCGAACGCGAATCTCACGTTCGTTTGGAAGTACTCCCCGAAGATGAGACTCTCGGGCTCCATCCGGTGGACTGACTGGAGCAGCTTCGACAACCTGATCATCAATGCGGGCGGTCTCCCCCACAGCCAGACTGACGTGCCGATGAAGTGGCGCGACTCCTGGTTCTTCTCCCTCGGCTATGACCTCGATATCACGCCGAAGTGGACGATCCGCGGCGGCGTTGCCTATGACCGCTCCCCGATCTCGAATCCCCGCTACCGTACGGCTCTGATTCCGGACGCGAACCGCATCTGGGCGACACTTGGTGCGACCTACCGTATGAACGAGCACTGGCAGTTCGATATCGCCGCGACTCACATCCACGGTATCGGCGAGCGTAATCTCTACGCTTCCCAGGACGCGAACTCCCAAAAGATCGGCCGCTTTGACAAGCTGAACTGCTACATGGTCGGCGCGGGCGTCGTTTACCGCTTCTGATCCTCAGATTCAGGGGCCGTCTCTTCTGCGGCCTCCTTCGGATAAAAGAGAGGCCTCATGGTTCAAGCCATGAGGCCTCTCTGCTTCCTCAGTAAAATACGCGCACTATGGAAAAAATTCTCCTTCACAGCTGCTGCGCCCCGTGTTCAGGCGCGATCCTTGAGTGGATGATGGCAAACGGTTACGAACCGACCGTCTACTACTACAACCCGAATATTTTCCCGGAAAAAGAGTATCTGATTCGGAAAAACGAAATCACCGAGTACGCGAAAAAACTTGGCGTGCCGATTATTGACGGTGACTGGAATCACGACTTCTGGCGCGAGAAAGTGAAGGGACTTGAAGATGAGCCGGAACGCGGCGCCCGGTGCCTGCAGTGCTTCCGCGTGCGGCTGTATCAGACCGCGAAGATCGCCTCCGAAATGGGATTCTCCCGCTTCACGACCACGCTTGCCTCAAGCCGCTGGAAGCGTCTTGATCAGGTGGCGGAGGCCGGGAACTGGGCCGCATCCCAGTTCCCCGGAGTTGAATACTGGGACCGCAACTGGAGAAAAGGCGGTCTGCAGGATCGCCGGGGCGCCCTGATCCGCGAGAATCACTTCTATAACCAGCTCTACTGCGGCTGTGAGTTCTCAATGCGGGGACTCGCGGAACGCATGGCCCGTCAGAGCGAGCAGGCGAAAAAGGACGAAGAGGCGGCGCGCGAAAAGATCGACGCCGCTCTTCAGTCCATCAGCAAATCCGCCTGAATTACGGTGCCGGAACGTGCGGTACAAATGACGAGGGATCGGCAAAGTAGGCGGCAACGCCGAATCCGATGAAGACAAGCGCCGCCACAATGTGAACCGTACGGACCGGAATGTATTTCGCAAACCGGTCACCGATGAAGACCACGGGGGCGTCCGCGAGGAGCATGCCGACCGTGGTGCCCATCATCACAGGAATGACGGTGCCGACCTTCGCCGCAATCGCAATAGTCGCGAGCTGGGTCTTGTCACCCATTTCCGCGAGGAAGAAGAGGATCAGCGTCGCAGTAAAAACGCCGTACTTCTTCCATCGGCTGTGTTCCGCGTCGATGTCATCCTTATCGGGGATCATCATCCAGATGCCCATGCCGATGAAGGACACAATCAGCACCCAACGCAGGATTTCCGGCGTAAGCCACGCGTTAATCCAGTAGCCAAGCATGGCGGCGAGCCAATGATTCAGGAGTGTCGCGCAGAGAATACCGAGCACGATCGGGATAGGTTTTCTGTAGTGAGCGGCCAGCGCCAGAGCAAGAAGCTGGGTCTTGTCACCGATTTCAGAGAGCGCAATCGCGCCCATGCTGAGCAGTATTGTTTCAAGCATGATTCTGGGGTCGGGAGATTGAAGGATCCCCGTAGATCCTGAGCCGGTCCTGACAGACAGAAACCCTGCAGGCGGCAGAGACCGGCGTCTCATCCCACGCACCCAGCAGAGTCTCTGGTCTTGCCGGTTCAGTCTTGATATCTGAATCCTGCGCCATGGCTTCTGGAGCCAAGTGTGTTGACGCAGGTCGCTGCCTTGCCGCTCTTAGTGGCGGTCCAGGGTCTGCAGCGCGGCTACTCCCCAAAGTAGGAAACGGATTGTACCGGAAAATGGCGTTCCCGGATAAAAAAACGGATTTATTCCATCACTTCCTCTCTCACCCTATTGGACTCACCGCCCTCACGACTTACAATAGGGGGCGTTTTGTACTCAGAACCGGAGCGGGTCACAGGATTCTCCCCGGGTTTTTTCTTTGGACTATTAAGAAACATGACTGAAGTTCGCACCCGCATTGCACCGAGCCCCACCGGCATGATGCATCTCGGCACCGCCCGTACGGCTATTTACTGCTGGGCTGTTGCCCGCCACTTTGGCGGCAAATTCCTTCTTCGTATCGAAGATACCGATCAGGAACGCTCCACCCCGGAAGCGACCCAGGTGATTCTGGACTCGATGAAGTGGCTGAACCTCGACTACGACAACCAGGGCGCTGTGGTTTATCAGATGCAGCATCTCGACCGCTACAAGGAAGTGGCGGATTCGCTTCTCGAGAAGGGCCTTGCCTATTGGGACTACTGCTCGAAGGAAGAGCTTGACGCGATGCGTGAAGCCCAGAAGCTCCGCGGCGAAAAGCCCCGCTATGACGGCCGCTGGAGACCCGAACGCGCCGCAGAGCTCGGTCTTGTGAAGCCTGAAGGCGTGAAACCGGTTCTCCGCTTCCGCAATCCGGATGACGGCGACGTAACCTGGGAAGACGCTGTTTACGGTCCGATCACCGTGTCGAACACTGAGCTCGATGACCTCGTCATCATGCGTTCCGACGGCATCCCGACCTACAACTTCGCGGTCGTGGTGGACGATATTGATATGAAGATGACGCACGTGATCCGCGGCGCTGACCATATCAACAACACGCCCCGCCAGATCAACCTGTACCGCGCTCTCGGTGTTGAACCCCCGATCTTCGGCCACCTGCCGCTGATCAACGGCCCGGACGGCAAGAAGCTGTCGAAGCGCCATGGTTCTGTCGCTGTGACGGAGTACAAGAAGGCCGGCTATCTGCCTGAAGCGATCTTTAACTACCTCGCCCGTCTCGGCTGGGGCCACGGCAACATGGAGAAATTCACCCGCGAGGAACTCGCGAAGGTGTTTGTGCTCTCCGACTGCTCGCGCGCCGCTGCCCGCATGGACTTCAAGAAGCTTGCCTGGCTGAATGGTCAGTACATGAAGGAAGCGGACGACAGCCGTCTCGCCGATCTCGTGAAAGACCGTATCGTTGCCCGCGGCGGCGATCTCTCGAAGGCGGATCTCGTGAAGGTCTGCGCGCTCCTCAAGAGCCGCGCCCAGACGCTCGAGGAACTGGCTGACGACGCCATGGTGTTCTATGGCCCCTACACTCCGGTCGCGGAAGACATCGCGAAGTCGCTCGAAAATGGCGGCCGCGAAGCCGCAAGCCTCGCGCTGACAAAGCTTGAAGCGCTCCCCGAGTGGAAGGCTGCTGATATTTATGCTGTGCTGAAGTCCGTCTGCGATGAGCAGGGAGTGAAGTTCGGCGTGATCGCGACCCCGATCCGCGTGATTGCCACTGCCGCCAAGAAGGTTCCGCAGATCGATCAGACGCTCGAAATCATCGGCCGTGACGCTGTGATCTCCCGTCTTCGCGAAAACCTCGCCTAAATATGGGATGAAAGTCCGCAGTTGGGATGTAAAACTTGCTTTTCTGAGATTCTTTCGGTATAGTTTTACTTCTCAACTGATGAGTTTTCTGAACTTGTCGGGATCGTTAAGTCCCTATCGTCTAGAGGCCTAGGACATAACCCTCTCACGGTTAGAACCAGGGTTCGAATCCCTGTGGGGACGCCAACTTAAGCAAGTTAAGTTGTCCAGTGAGAAATAGCCCGTTTAAAACGGGCTTTTTTGTTGTCTGAAACTTTCATCTTTTCTCATAGCCATCGGGGGTCCCTTCGCGACCCTTTTTCCTGCTCTATTCTGTATATTCAAATCAGACATCGAAACTGATCTGTTTCCTGTGTTCTGTCTTTTCGTTGTATTTGTACTGTAAAAATCAACGATATCAGATAGAATGACAGAAATCTGAGCTTACAGACAGGCGGCAATAAATTCACAGCTTTTATTGCTTTACGCTGAATCTCATTGTTCCTCGCCTGTTGCTCTGCAACTGATTCGAAGAGATAAAAATGAGAGAAGTCGCGTTAATTCCTGTTGCCTCCAGGATGATGGAGTCAACAGGCGCTATCGGCTATAAGCTTTCAGCTGCTGTTGCCGACGTGATCGATAACAGTATCGCTGCCAACGCATCTGTTATAAAGATCCTGACTCCTGATGAATCTTCAGAATTTTTCTCGATTCTGGATGACGGGTGTGGCATGACAGAGAACGAGCTCCTGAATGCCATGAGATATGGCAGCCGGTCTCTGGATGAAATCCATAATGATAAGGATCTCGGGCGTTTTGGCCTGGGCCTTAAAACTGCCTCTCTTTCTCAATGCCGCTGTCTGACTGTACTCAGCAAAGCCAAAGGCCGTCCCATAGCCGGGGCACGCTGGGATCTCGACTATGTCCGGAAATCAAGAAACTCTTGGCCCCTTCAAGTGTTTGATCAAGACGATATCCAAAGGATTATCGAAAGCATCACCGAAAAAAACAATATCGGGGAGCCCAGTGAACTTCTAAGCATGGATCACGGAACTATCGTTATATGGTCCAATCTGGACATGCTCAGAGTAGGAATGAAAAAAACAGAGCGCGGCTGGAACTCAATCAGAAAAAAAATAGTCACGCTAAGCAACGATCTATCTCTCACATTTCACAGGTTTCTTGAGACAGATGACGATCATCCACCCTTGACAATCATGGTGAATGGTTTCGAACTCTCTCCGCGGGACCCGTTTCTGCGAGGGCGTTCGACTACCCCCTACCACCCGGACCCCTATACCCTGGACGGAGAAAGAATTTCAGTAACCCCTTATATTCTCCCGCATCAAAACACTCTCAGCTTAGCTGAAAAAGAAGAACTCGGAAATTTATACGAGAATCAGGGATTCTATATATATCGAAACAGACGTTTAGTCATTCATGGGACCTGGTTTGGCCTTAGAAGAAGGAATAACCTATCAAAACTCGCCAGAGTACAGGTCGATATTCCCGCCTCACCTAAAATTGACAAGTTGTGGTCACTCGATGTCAAAAAATCAACCGCTGTGGTTCCTGACATTTTGAAACCTGAGCTTGAAAGTACCGTAGAGTACTTGCAGGGACAGAGCCAGAACCGATTTACGCGGCGGGGGAAATCTAAGATCGATAAATCTGGAATTTGGAAACGTACTGTTGATGCTGACAAAAAAATAACATATTCATTAAATCTATCAAATAAAATTATAGAGGATGTTATAAAAACAAACCCTAGAATAAAACCCATTCTAAAGTTAATTGCAGCAACTTTGCCAATGAATCAGATCTTTGTTGATCTATCAAAGGAAAGAGAAATAGATACGCATACAGAAGAAATTTTAATGGATGAAGAATTAAAAAATAAGCTTGCAGAAGCAGGCATTAATGAAACCTATATTCTTAATCTATAAAAAACAGGATATATTATGGCAAATATAATTAACATCACAGATGAAAAGTATAATATGGCATTAGCCGCTCTAAATTCTGGAATAAAAATAAAAAAACCGACGGTATCTACATTAAATGATATTGTTAAATACGTTTACAGCCAATTAGTTCCGGGATTTGTAAGGTGCGGCCTGCTGCCAAAAGAATTCGAAGAAGACACCTATAAAGATCGAATTATTGATGAGTTGACAGAACGTTACGAAGAAAAAATCGGCATTGAAGTTCTTACAGATAAGACTTTGGATAAATCCGATTTTCATTCCTGGTTACCCGAAAAAATTGAATCAGGGAAATTAAAATGGGATAGCTGGTCTAAATATAAGAAATATGTGCTTGAGTTTAGTGGAAAATATTCCGATGAAAGCATTAGCGCCATTGATGATATCTCTACAAAAGTAGTTGACAGAATGGGGAATCCCGCATCGCCAAAAAGCGATTTTCCTACATATGGATTGCTTATGGGGGATGTTCAGTCAGGTAAAACAGCAACCTACACAGGTATATGCCATAAAGCTATAGATGCAGGATATCGTTTTATTATTGTTCTCACGGGTACAAAAGATTCATTACGTATCCAGACACAGGTTCGATTGGATAAAGATCTACGCAATTTCCAGACAAACAGCGAAGGGCATCAACGGCAAATTATTGATTCATGGAAATCATCATATACTTGGAGATTACTAACAACTCCAGAAAACGATTTCAATATCAGTAAACTTGATACATCTATTCCACCTTCAACCTCAAAGCAGGTTGTTCTTGCTGTCGTTAAAAAAAATAGCTCTGTACTAGGCAATTTGCTTCTATGGTTGCAAAATCGGGTGAATGATTTGGGTATAAAATCACTCCCCTGTCTAATCATTGATGATGAAGCAGATCTTGCTTCTATTAATGTTTCAAATAAAAATAATTCCCCCACCGCAATTAATAAAAAAATAAGAAACATTCTCAAATATTTTGATAAAGCCGCTTATCTTGGGATTACTGCAACTCCCTTTGCTAATGTTTTCATCGACCCTCAAATTGATGAAAAGACAGGAAAAATGAAAGCTGACGTTCTCCCTGATCTTTTCCCGAGAGATTATATTTTTGTGTTACCTCCGCCAAAAGGATATTTAGGAGCTGAAAAACTTTTTGGAGATGACGATGAAACAGATAAAGCCCCTATTAAGTATCGAACTCTAATACGTGTGGGTTCTGAATCCGCGTTACAAAAGATAAAGAAGGACACTGTTTTAGAGGAGTTACCGAATTCTCTAAAGCAGTCAATCCTCTATTTTCTTTGTGTCTGCACATACCGAGACATGACCAGTGTATTGAGCTCAAACATCAGTATGCTCGTCCATATTTCTCGTTTAAAAGGATTCCACGAACAATTACGTAAACTCATAAAGCAATATGTTAAAGAAATCCAGGACCTTGCTTTCTCTGCCTCCAGAAGAAGCTGCAGCAATATAGAAAATAATGAAATATATTGCCAACTTAAGGATATCTGGTCTAATGGCTGCAGGAATGAACTCTGGTACACGGATAATGCTATTGGTCCCAAACCACTAACCCTAAAGGAATTGTCTCATAAGGATTGGTCTCTAGTCTGGCGTGAAAATTTTGCAGAATCTGTAAAAAAATCAAGATTGAAAAGATCAATTCGGACAACAAAATAAAGAGCATGGAGGAATTTTATGAAAAAAATGATGCTCGTCTCATTGCTGTTGGAGGAGATGCTCTTTCCCGTGGATTGACATTAGAAGGACTCTGTGTGACATACTTTTTCCGCAATAGCGTTATGTATGACTCTCTTCTTCAAATGGGAAGATGGTTTGGATACCGCGGAAGAGACGCCGATATCATGAAGATCTGGATTTCAGATCCTATTTTGGAATCCTTCCGATACATCACACAGGCTCTATCCGAGTTCAGACAAACTCTTGACACAATGATTGAGAAAGGAAAGACACCAGAACAATTTGGATTAAAGATCCGTATGGCTCCTCCAAATGTAAAACTTATGGTTACTGCAGCCAATAAGCGCAGAACAGTCAAGGAAATTCAATGTTACGAAGATATCAGTGGACCTCAGCAGGCGGCAACCTTCCCTATTGACGAAGCAACCCGGAAATTCAATATGGATTGCGTCTCAGATTTTCTGCTAAATCTTGGTCCCTCCCAAAGAGGTTATGAAGCGTATCCCAATATTAAGCAAGGCAAAGATCTGGGAAGCACAGATCTTGTCTGGAAATCAGTTCCTGCAGCTCGTGTTGCTACGTTGCTTAGAAACTTTAAAGTTTATTCATGGACAAACAATATTGATATCTACTCTGCAGCCGACAAAATTGAACAGATGAATAAAGAATGGGATGTTCGAGTAGTTTCCCGAAATGAGGATGGTAAATACCAACCCGAATTTGAAGATGTGTTCAATTTGGGAAAGAACATTATTTGTTCACGGCGAACTTTGAAGATAGATGGCGATCATATCGAATGCGACAATGATAGTAAAAATATATATTCGCCAGAAGATTTTGCGCGTCATTGGTCAGTTGATCAGCGTTCGACTCTAAAAAAAGCTTTGCCATCTAAAAAGCTCACTGCCCGAGCAGTTCTTTCCAGAGAAGGAGAAAAACCTCAGCTACTGATTTATCCAGTTAGAACTCTTCATCAAGATGATGATCAAACTCACTATTACAGTGATCAGCCCCTTGTTTCTTTGATAATAGGCATTCCTGACGACGGCAATCCTTTTCATTCGTCTATGAAGGTCAAATATTCCGTCAACAAAATAGAGCAGCTTATAAGAAGCACGGGATACCATAACGATCCATCTGAAGAAGATGATGAGGAGATAGTCTAAATGATCAACTCAGACTTTATTTCTAAACGTTTCCAAGAAACCTTGGAGATGAAGACTCCTAATATTCGACTCATCCGAGATAAAAATCTCCCTCTGAAATGTTTTACCGGGCTGGTAGACGGTAAATTAGGTTTACTTTTTTCTTATGAGGGTAATGAACCTGATCTGAGATCTTCATCCGCAGTAGAAGCAAAGATATTAGAGAGCAGAGGCGATCATTTCATTGCATTTATCCTGAACGATCGCTCCTTCCAAGGTATGTTTGAGGTTCTGTTTGCAGATCTGCTTGAGTCGATAACAAACAAGAAAACGGAATCCCAGGCTATATCTGAACTTCTATCCCGCTTCGAACGATGGAGACAATTTTGGAAAAACCCTCCTTCAGCATTATCAGAAGAGAAGACCCGTGGTCTTGCAGGGGAACTTTACTATCTTGAGTATTGCTTGAAACAAGGACTTTCCGCGCGTGACACTGTAAAAGCCTGGCATGGTATTGACGGAGCCGATCAGGACTTTGTTTTCGAGAACTCCTGGGTAGAGGTAAAAACCATACGTCAGGCTGCCACGGAAGTCGAAATTTCATCTCTGGAACAGCTATCTAACCCGTCAGAATTTATTAAAACTTCTGATGTTAAGGGGACTCTTGCCGTCATCCGGATGCATGATGATCCAACTGGAGATGAAGTATTTACCTTAAGCGATCTGTACAACCGAATATCTTTAAGACTGACCGAGTCCCCAGAAGCACATGCAGAATTCGTTGCTTCCGTATACCGCACAGGGGCCAATCTGGATAAAGGGCAGAATGAGACCAAACTTAAGCTTCGGGTTGAGAACATGCGGTTCTACTCCGCCAACTCTCCAGACTTTCCAAAACTTACAAGAACCCCCGGCATACCGGAAGCAGTCACAAAAGCAAAATATTGGCTTTCGCTTCCCGCAATAGAACCTTGGATGACCGAAGAGTAAACACTATGAACGAAGAACTATTCAGAAATTTCTGTGACAACCTGAACAATGAGGTCTCTCAGCTTAGAGAGGAACGTGGCGAAGGAAAGCAGAAAAGCTTCGTCGAAACAATATGGGATCAGCTTCCTTACTCTGAGGAAAATTTTGTCACCCCTGTCTATCTTAATGGCAAATTTGGGACTAGGAATATCGGAATTGACGGTTACTCTTTGACTGATGAGAAAACCCTTTATCTCATCATTGCGGACTGGGATGAATTCAGCAATCGGCCGCCTCTGACCAGGATTGATGCCGAAAAGCTATTCAATAGGCTGAGAGTCTTTTTCGAAGTATCAAGAAATGGCCGGATTCTTGAACACCCCGAGGGGCTTCTTGAACCCACTACCGAGGAATATGGATTAGCTAACCTAATCCATGAAAAGGAGATGGACCGGGTCAAACTTCTTCTCTTTACCGATCGTTTACTCTCTGAACGTCTGCTCAAGATTGATGAAATAGAAAAAGTCGATAACTTTAAAATGCCGGCAGAAATCTGGGGACCGGAACGTTTATTCAGTCTGCGTCTGTCCGGTAAATCTTCTGAACCCTTGGTCCATGAATTTTCAGATTGCAGTATTCCTCTGATGCTCGCCACCAAGGGGGAAGGTTTCCGTTCGTACCTCGGAAAGATCCCCGCGACGAAACTTGCGAGTATGTATCACGAGCACGGCGGACGCCTCCTAGAAGGTAATGTCCGTTCTTTCCTGACATTGAGAACTTCTGTCAACAAAGATATTGATAGAACCATACGCACCAATCCCGAAAAATTCTTCATTTTTAACAACGGAATCGCTGCTACCGCTCGAAACCTCAAATGGAAGGACGGTGGTCACGATCTGGCCGAAGCGACTGATTTTCAGATTATTAACGGCGGCCAGACAACAGCTACCCTGGCAAAGGCAGCATACGATAATCGAGCGGGACATTCTCCTGCTGACATCTCGGGCATCTACGTCGCTATTAAGCTCACAGAAATCGAGGATAGTCTTTCCCCTGAAGAGCAGGATGATTTAGTCAGGGCAATTTCTCAGTCATCCAATAATCAGAATAAAGTCTCTTCAGTAGACTTTTCTTCCAATAGCCCCTTCCAGAGGAAAATTGAGAAGCTTTCCCAAAGAATTCCTGCTCGAGCTGTCGACAATCAGCAGTATGGAACCCACTGGTTTTATGAACGTGTTAGGGGAGCCTATGAGCAGAAGTCTCTTTTTAATGAAGATAAAAAATTTAAGCGTGAATATCCCAAAGATCAGGTCTTCAAAAAGGAACAACTGGCCACAGTAGAACTATGCTGGGACCAAGCTCCTGACATTGTTTCCAAAGGGTCTACAAAACTTTACGCCGAATTCATTTCCAGAATTGATGAGACGTGGTCAGAAGACAATGATAGAGGAAAATATGAGGATTCCTATTTCAGAAAGGCTGTCGCTCTCATAATTCTGTTCAGGACTCTTGAGAAAGAAATCTCAAATCAGAATTGGTATAAGCAGGACAGAGGATATCGTCGAAATATCATCGCATACACGATTTCCATGTTCTCGTACTGTTTTGCCCGGAAAACTAAAAACAAAAATTTCAATTTCGACGCTATCTGGAAGGAGCAAAAGGTCCTCCCAGATTCTCCTCTTCTGCCATTCCTCCTCAGGATGGCTGAGAAGGTTAGCAACTGCCTCAGATCAAACCCAAAGCAGGCGAATATTTCCGAGTGGGCCAAAGATGGTCGCTGCTGGGTTCAAATGAAGGAAAACTTCGACTCTGACATATCTGTCTGGACTCCTGACTGGTTCCTTGACTATGTAAAGGATGAATATGCCAGAAAGTCAGATGCCGAACACGATAAAGAGTCAGCAGATCTGACTTCAGAAATCAATAACATCAAATTTGTTTTGGAATATAAGAATTGGAAGAATGCCTATGAATTTGATTTAAAAGAGGCACGTGTCCTAACCCCAAATCAGCAAAAAATCATTGCAAAGCTTTCAGGAGGGAAATTCTTTAACATTCGTAAGTACCAGGCTGACGCAGCCATAGAAGGCCTGGAGGCTCTACGTAATGAGGGATTTTCTTACTAAGGATTGTCAAAGAGAGTGGATCGCTAAGATCTGCTTCCCTCTTTGGCTCAATTACTAAAAGAGTTATATCCTTTGTCCAGATAAAAAAAGGTCGCCTTACGGCGACCTTTTTTCTACCTCCGGGACTTCGCTCTGTTATCAGAGTAAAGTCGCCGGACTCGAATAACTGATATTATTCAGCCTTCGGGGAAGCAACCTCAGCGGCAGCCTTCTTCTCGGCCTTCACAGCCTTCTTGGCAGCCTTCTTCGGGGCCTTCTTAGCAGCCTTCTTGGCGGCCTTCTTCGGGGCAGCCTTCACAGCCTTCTTGGCAGCAGCCGGAGCGGAGGCGGTGGCAGCAGCGGCGGAAGCAGCCGGAGCGGCAACGTCAGCAGCCTGGGCGGAAACGGCGAAGGCGCCGAAAGCGATCATGGAAGCAGCGAGAGCGATGTTCTTGATAGACATTTGAAAAAGTCCTTTAGTTGAATTTTTTAGGGCGAGAAGCACACAGCTTTAATTAGGTGATGCCGCAGTGCTTGCCGCGAGATCGAATAGTATCCCGCAAGCGCTATTCCCGGGGGTAGGACAAGTACTACCGGGGGATCATATAAACACGTGATCCCCCGTCATAACCCTTATAAAATAGGGATAAAAAGGATCCAAAGGCTGGGTTTATACCAATAAGGTATGTTCTTATAAAGAATATTTTTAATAACGAAAAAATACTATTGCAGAAGTCCCATCCAGAAGGGAATCGTGGCAAGGGCCGCAATTGTCTGAACTGTCGTCAAATCCGCTACTGCCGGACCATTTCCTCCCATTCGGACCGCTAGGATATAACAGGAATTTGCAGTCGGCAGCGCTGTGAACGAAAGGAGCGCTCCCATCTCGACCGGAGTCAGATGAAAGTACAGACCAACGGCGAATGAAACAGCAGGAACCGCAATCAGGCGTTCAACCGTAGCGAGAGAAATCAGCTTCCCATACTTTCTGAAATCCTCAAGCCTGAGTCCTGAACCAATCGCCATCAGAGCGAGTGCTAGAGAGGCGGATCCCAGACTCTTGAATACCGAAGTAACAAGCGTGGGCATCTGAAGCTCGGTCACATTGAAGAACAGCCCGGCAAGGGTCGCAATAATGAGGGGGTTCGTAAAGATCGACTTCAGTATTCCCTTGATCCCGGATCCTTCAGACTGAGACGCTGCCGCGAGGTCTGCTACGGCTACCGCATTGGAAATCGGCACCCAAACGCCTACCAGCAGAGCAAAAAGCGCCATTCCGGTGTTTCCATAAAGCGCCAGAACCACCGCGAAGCCAATATAGGAGTTGAACCGGTAACCGCACTGACGGATGCTGGCGTCGGTCAGCCGATCGGCCGGAGCGAGTTTTGACACAATCCAGGCGAGCACCATGCCGGCCGCCATTGATCCCACACCGCAGGCAAGATAGAGACTCGTCTGAGACACTGTCAGCTCTGCCCGGGCGACACTGTTAAAGAGCAGCGGAGGAAAAAGAACGTAGTAGACGAGTTTTTCCACTCCTTCCCAAAGCGACCGGGGAAACATCCGCAGTCTCGAGAGCAGAAAACCGAGAGCAATAAGAATGAAGGGCTGAATAATGACTGAGAAGAAATGCATGGTTCGAAGCCCCCTGCCCCTTAAGCAAATATACCTAATCGGTTAATTCTTAAGTATAGGTCAGTCTGATCAGCAGAATCGAGATCAGAAGCGTTCTCTTCAGTGACAAAAATCCCCGGGACTTGCCCGGGGATTCTCTGGTTTCCAATAAATGATCTCTACTGGAAAGATTCGGCTTCGGTTACTCAGCCTGAGCAACTGCCTTCACAGGAGCCGGCTCACGGAGCTTCGCAACACAGTGGTAAACCACAAGCAGCGCAAGCACAATCAGAGCAAAGGCAACGATCAGCTGCAGACCGCCAACCATAAAGACAAACGTGCCATTCGCGATCTGACCGAAAATCCGTACCACAGCCTCAACCAGAGCGGTCATCGTAACGATGAACATGAAGGTCATCGGGACATAAAGCATCCAGCCCTTACGGCCAGTAGCCTTAAGGAACACTGCGAGACCGGTCAGCACAAGAGCGGAAAGGAGCTGGTTCGCTGAGCCGAAGAGCGGCCACACCGACATATAACCCGCCATGCAGAGCGCAAAGCCGCAGACCAGCGTAAGGACCGTGGAGAAGACCACATTCGTGAAGATCTTCTGGATAAAGGTCTTTTCCTTCCCCGGAGCCGGCTGGAAGAGTTCCTGAAGCGACATGCGGCCGATGCGGGCCACGGCATCAACAGACGTCAGGGCGAGAGCGGAAACGCACATTGTCAGAATGCAGGCAGCAATATCAGCCGGAACACCGAAGATGTCCTGGAGGAAACCGGCAACCGAGTGAGAGAACGTCTGGAACGGAGTACCCGCAGGAAGAGCGCCGTTCGTAGCCGCCGCGCAGACCACCACGAGAGACACGATACCAAGCACCACTTCAGCGCACATTGAGCCGTAGCCAACGAGACGCATATCCTTCTCGTTGCTGATCATCTTGGAGGACGTACCGGAGGAAACGAGCGAATGGAATCCGGACACAGCGCCGCAGGCGATCGTCACAAAGAGGATCGGGAAGAGGTCCATGTTCTTAACCGTAAAGCCCGTCACAGCCGGCATATTGAGTGTCGGGTTCTTAATGAATACACCCAGCACGCCGCAGATAATCATGCCGATCAGGAGATAAGCAGACAGGTAGTCACGGGGCTGCTTAAGAAGCCACATCGGCATCACGGAAGCCGCAAAGAGGTAGATGAAGACGATATAGCGCCAGGTATTGGCGTCAGCATAGATCGGGTAAGCGATGCCGGCCCAGACCATCAGCACCATCAGAACAAGACCGACAATGAACTGAACACCGGAATTCGGCTTCACATACTTCATGAAGAGACCGAAGAGAACGGCGCCGACCATGTAGATCATTGAAATCGACGCGGCTGCGGCATTCGGCACCTGAAGATCACCGGTCTTCGAGAAACCGTTGAAAGTTGCCGCGACCATGTCACCGAAGGCCGCAATCACGAGCAGCGTGAAAAGCCAGCAGAAAAGCAGGAAGAGCTGACGGCCGGTACGTCCTACATAATCCTCAATAATGGCACCGATCGACTTGCCGCCGTTCTTGACAGAAGCATAGAGGGAGCCGAAATCCTGAACGGCGCCGAAAAACACGCCGCCGATCAGCATCCAGAGCAGCGCGGGAAGCCAGCCAAACATGGCGGCAATAATCGGTCCCGTGACAGGGCCGGCACCCGTGATGGATGTGAACTGGTGGGCGGCAACCGTCCACTTGGAAGCAGGCGCATAGTCACCGCCCGCATTTTTTACAGCCGGAGTCGGCTGCTTAGGATCAATACCCCATGTCTTCTCAAGCCACTTCGAATAGATGAAGTATCCGAAGCCAAGAGCGACAAAGGCGATCAGCATGACGGTTAAACCGTTCATTTTATTTTCCTTTGAAGCAAGTGCGAAATCTGCAGCCGCCTCCCGGAGGTTGCTTTTGGTCCCAGCGCAGGTGGTCGCTTGGATAAAAAGATGAGTGATTTCTGAATCAGGAGAGGCGGCGGTCTTTTTGGAAGAAGGTTTTTATTCTTTCAATGTTTAAAAATATACACATTCGCACATCGATACTTCTAAGAAAAAGTACTTAATTGATTGCACTGCGGTCAAGTATCACGCCCAAAAAGTCCCTTGAATACCGTGTTTGCGGCAATAAAAAACCCCGAGAGAAGGAAATCTCTCAGGGTGTTCTGTTTATCTCTCAGCTATTTCAGCCAAGAATCATCGAATCGGGAATATCCGCTTCGCCGTTCGAAGCTTTTTCGAAGAGACCAAGAAGATCCTGAACCGTGAGCTTCTTTTTCTCTTCGCCCGCGATATTCACAATCGCGCGGCCGTTATGCATCATGATGAGACGGTTACCGAAACGGAGAGCATCCCGCATGTTATGCGTAATCATCAGAGTCGTCAGACGGCCCTCATGAACGAAACGATCGGTAATCGCAAGCACCTTCTCCGCAGTCTTCGGATCGAGGGCTGCCGTATGTTCATCAAGTAGCAGCAGCTCAGGACGGCGAATCGTCGCCATCAGAAGCGTCACGGCCTGACGCTGACCGCCGGAGAGCAGTCCGACCTTGCTGGTCAGCCGGTCTTCAAGACCGAGGTCCAGCTCAGCAAGCATTTCGCGGAAATGCTCGTACATCTTCGAGCTCTCACTCCACCGGAGTCCGAGTCTCTGGCCGCGGCGCATTGCCATAGCCAGATTCTCCGCAATCTGCATGCCGGCTGCCGTTCCCTTCATCGGATCCTGGAAAACGCGGCCGATGAAACGAGCACGCTTATGCTCAGGCATTTTGGTGACATCGGTGTCTCCGATGATGATGCGTCCAGAGTCAATCGGGAATACACCGGCAATCGAATTCAGAACAGTCGACTTGCCGGCGCCGTTACTGCCGATCACCGTCGCGAAGTCACCATCCTCAAGCGTGAAGCTCACCCCCTGGAGGGCCTTCTTTTCATTCGGGGATCCGGGAAAAAATGTCTTATAAACGTTTTCAAGTTTCAGCATCAGGAAGCCCTCCCGGTGAGACGGGATGCCGCTCTCAGTTTGGACTGAATAAGCGGCAGGGAAAGCGCAATGGCGACAAGAATAGCCGTGAAGAGCTTAAGGTCGTTCGGCGGCATGCCAAGCTCGAGCACAATGGCGATCACGAGTCGATAGACAATCGAGCCGAGAACCACTGAAATCAGACAGTTCTTAAAGCTCCGGGTGCCGAAAAGCACTTCGCCGATAATCACCGAGGCAAGGCCAATCACGATGGTACCGACGCCCATGCCGGCATCAGCAAAGCCATTGCTCTGCCCGACAAGCGCACCGGAAAGAGCCACAAGCCCATTGGAAAGAAGCAGACCAAGGATCACCATGGAATCCGTATTCACGCCCTGAGCGCGGCTCATCTGCGGGTTATAGCCCGTGGCGCGCAGAGCGAGTCCAATCTCAGTTCCGAAGAACCAGTAAACGACGGCGACGACGAGAAGCGCCGCGATCAGACCGACAGCAAGGGTCGTCTGAGCTTCGGTGAGACCCGCGGACGCACCCCATGAATAAATTGTGGTCTGCCCGAGAAGCGAAAGGTTCGCGCGTCCCATCACGCGGAGATTGATCGAGTACAGACCGATCATCGTCAGAATACTGGAGAGGAGTGCGGGAATCTTCAGCTTTGTCGTGAGAAGTCCGGTCACTGCACCAGCGACACACCCGGCAAGAACAGCAAGCACAAAAGCCGTAACCAAGGAATGACCGGAGGTGATGCAGGTAGCCGCAACAGCAGCTCCAAGCGGGAAAGTACCCTCAACCGACAGGTCAGCAATATCGAGCACACGGAACGTGATATAGACGCCGAGCGCAAGCAGTGACCAGAGAAGCCCCTGGGCAATGGTGGGAATTAGTAAATCTAACATCGATCAGGTGCTCCTTTCTGCACAAGAACCTGAGTTACCTAAAAAGAAATCCTGCGCGGCCTCAGAGTATGAAGCCGTGCAGGCTTTGAACAAAAGCAGAGGGCGGAACCCCTGCGGAATTCTTACTGAATGATTTCAGCCTTCGACTTCACGGAGTCCGGAATCTGAATGCCGATTTCCTTGGCGGTCTTCGCGTTCACCATGGCCTTGAACTGCTGCTGATAGCGGATTGCCATGTTTTCAGGCTTCGACTTGCCGTCAAGAATATCCGCGCCCATGTCGCCGGCAATCTTGCCGAGCTCATAGTAGTCAATGCCAATCGTGGCAAGACCGCCGTTCTTCACCATATTGGGTTCACCGCAGATCACCGGAAGCTTCGCCTGGTTGGTGACCTTGATCAGAGTCGGCATGGCGCTCGCAAGAACGTTGTCAGTCGGGATATAGATCGCCTGGACCTTGCCAACAAGGCTGTTCGCGGCCTGCTGAATATCGTTCACATTGGAAACCGTTGCGATCTTCAGGGTCACGCCCATCTTCTGAGCCACGGTCTTCAGAGCGTTGACCTGGACCTCAGAATTTACTTCGCTCGAGTTATAGATGACGCCAAGCGTCTTCAGATTCGGAACAAAGTCCTTGATCAGCTGAGCCTGCTCAGCGATCGGGTTCATATCAGAGCTGCCGGTCACATTGGTGCCGGGCTTCTCGTTGCTCTTCACGAGACGCGCGGTCTGATAATCCGTAATAGCGGTACCGACAATCGGGATCGTCTTCGTCGTGTTCGCAACCGTCTGGGCTGCCGGAGTTGCAATAGCGAAGATCAGCGCGGAATTGTTAGACACAAAGCGCTGGGCAATGTTCTTCATATTCGACTGATCGGCCTGCGCATTCTGCTGGTCAATCTTGATCTTCCCGCCATCCTTATAGCCGCGGGCCGCCAGCTCATCCACGATACCCTTATTCGCTGCGTCGAGAGCCTGGTGCTCCACCAGCTGAATGATGCCGACATTCAGCTGACCAGTCGGAGCAGACGCTGCCGCTGAGGATGCGCTGCCACCCTTATCACCGCAGGCAGCAAGCAGTACAGCCGCGCCGACGCAGGCGAGCGCGATTCCAATCGACTTCATCTTCATAAGGGGCTCCTTCGAGGGAATTTATTGCTGATATCTGAAATGTATCGGATCTTGTCTGCTGTTTCAGCAGATGCATTTGGTTATTATGCACGTCTGAAAGCGGGTTGTGGAAATTTTGGAATTTCCCGCAGGCATGAAAAAACACCAGGATGAATGACATTCCTGGTGTTTTATTTTCAGTTCGGTCTGATCCCGTCGCCGCGGGATCAGATTCAGAAACTGATTAGTTGTTCTCGGCGAACAGCGGGGTCGAGAAGTAGCGGTCTCCGTTATCCGGGAAGATCACGACAATCGTCTTTCCTTCGGCCTCAGGACGCTTGGCGATTTCAATGGCAGCCCAAAGAGCAGCGCCAGCGGAAATACCGGAGAGGATAGCTTCAGTGCCTGCAAGCTTCTTACCAGTCGCAAAAGCGTCTTCATTAGTGACCGTGATCACTTCGTCATAAACGGAGGTATCAAGCGTCTTCGGAATGAAACCAGCACCGATACCCTGAATCTTATGGGGACCGGGCTTGCCGCCGGAAAGAACGGGGGAGGTGGTCGGCTCAACAGCCACAGCCTTCACGTTCGGATTCTTTTCCTTGAGGTAACGTCCGGTACCAGTCAGCGTGCCGCCAGTGCCGACGCCGGCAACAAAGTAGTCGACAACACCTTCAGTGTCACGCCAGATTTCCGGACCAGTGGTTTCGTAGTGAGCCTGAGGATTCGCGGGATTATCGAACTGACCAGCGATGATGGAGCCAGGATCCTTCTCATGAAGTTCCTGAGCCTTCGCGATGGCGCCCTTCATGCCGTCCTTACCCGGGGTGAGAACAATTTCAGCACCATAGGCATGGATCATATTGCGGCGTTCAACCGACATCGTATCCGGCATGACGATGACAACCTTGTAGCCATGAGCGCGGCCAACCATGGCAATACCAATACCGGTATTGCCGGAGGTCGGTTCGTAAATCGTGGCACCGGGCTGCAGACGGCCAGACTTTTCAGCGTCCAGAATGATGGACTTAGCGATGCGGTCCTTCACGGAACCAGCAGGATTGAAGGATTCGAGCTTCGCGAGAATGCGGGCCTTAAGACCAAGCTCCTTCTCAAGCTTGCTCAGTTCGACGAGGGGGGTATTGCCGATCAGGTCGGACACAGACTTATAAATAGCCAATTCTTTTCTCCAAAAGCAAGGCGTTTCATTCACGCCTGCCAAACAGTGATGGAATACGGATGACTCAGCTCATCCGCCAGTTGGTAACAGGTGTTTGGGCTTAAACCCGAGTTGTTCTGTCGGATATATTATCAGCGGGTTTTTAAAAAAGCAAAAATGATTTTCTGTGGAATATTTTCGCTTTAAATGTGAATGATTACGGTTTTTGAAAATTTATTAAATACTTATTTTTCAATAATTTGATATTAATAAACAATAAAAATATCCATTTTAAAACGACACAAATAAGCGCAAAAACAGCGGAGAAAACGAGACTTTTGAATCCTCTGACATCAAAACTCTTCTGTAAAAAAGTGTACCTTCTGATGTATTACCTGACGGATCCTTGAATTTCATCGAAAATACTTTTCCCCGTCATCACTCACCGGTCTGATCCCGAATGAACTCTTTTTCTTCCCAACGCACTGAGACAACAGCCCCCTCTTCTCTCACGGTTCAGCTGACCGCTGAGGAGCTGGGAAAAAATGGCAGCTGCATCGCTTGGACTGAAGTTTCAGGGAAGACTGTCCGGGTGATTCTTCCCGGCACGCTGCCTGGCGATGCGGTTGAGGCCGTGGTTGAACTGCCTAAAAAAGGGGCTCATTCCGCTATCGGACGTGTTTCACGTTTCATTCGGAAATCCCCCGGCCGCCGCGGTTCTCCCTGCCCTGCTTCAGCGCTCTGCGGCGGGTGCCCTTTGATTGAACTCACGAGCGAGGCTCAGCTCTCTTATAAAAAGCGTTTCCTCGAGAAGCTTTTCAGCGCGACCCCTGGCGGGGCATCTCAGATACTGGATCCGATTCCGATGCCTCACGGGATTGACTCTGGGTACCGCAACAAAGCGGTGCTCTACTTTGAAGAGTCTGCAGGAACCCGAAAGCTGGGCATGTACGAAGCGGGAAGCCATCATGTTGCGCCCGGAACTGACTCCTGCAGACTCTGCCCGCACTGGATGGCTGTTGCGGCGAATGCGGTGCTTCGCTGGAGCAGGGATTCAGGATTATCGGTCTGGAGCGAAACGTCTCAGACGGGGCTGCTTCGCGGTCTTATTCTTAGAGCCGGCAGCAACGGGCGTCTCGCAACTTTGGTGACCTCCTCTTCCATCCCTAACTCTGCCTCTGAAAGCCTGATTTCGGCCCTTCAGTCTGCCGGTGTGTCAGATATCACCGTTTCCATCAAAACCCGCCCCGGAAACTTTGTCCTAGGTGAAACGTCAGTCGTGCTTTTGGGCAGAGGATCCGTCACCGCTGAAATTTCAGGTCTTGAGTTTGAGGTGAGACCCGAAACCTTTCTGCAGGTCAACACGCCGCAGACCCCGGTTCTTTATGACACCGCGATCCGCCTTGCCTCCATCAGCCCAGAGGATACTGTGCTTGATCTCTACTCCGGCATCGGCACCATTTCGTTGCTGCTCGCCAGAAAGGCGGGACACGTGATCGGCGTCGAGATTGTTCCTGAATCCGTTGAAGAGGCAAAGAAAAACGCGGTGAGGAACGGCTTATCCAATACCGAATTTTTCTGCGGCCCGGCAGAGAAAATCCTCCCGGATATCTGCAGCCGCGGCATCCAGCCGAAAACGGTTTTTGTCGACCCTCCGAGAAAAGGGCTTGAAGCCTCTGTCCCAGGCATCATTGCCGCCATGGAGCCTGAGACAGTGATCTATATCGCGTGCGGCCCAGAGGCTCTGGCGCGTGACGCGGCGAAGTTCCATAACCTCGGATATTGCCTCGATACGCTGCAGCCCGTTGATCTGTTCCCGGATACCGCGCATATTGAATGCGTTGCGCGGCTCCGGCGGGTGCAATAAAAAAAGCGGACGGTTTTCATCGTCCGCTTTCAGAACCTGATTCCGTTTACTTCAGATTTGCGTCGAAGAACGACGTGATCTTATCGAACGGAATCACATTCATCTTGTAGTACAGATCCGTGTGCACAGCGCCCGGAATGATGACAAGCTCCTTATTGCTTCCCTTCAGACGCTTGAACAGGTCTTCGCTGAAATAGCGGGAGTGAGCCTTCTCACCATGAATCATCAGCACCGGCGTTTCGATTTCCTCGGCGTAAACCGTTATCGGCATATTCGTGAAGTCGAGAACCGAGCTCAGGGTCGCCCCGGTTGTGGAGCCGAATGAACGCGGATGATAGCCAAGCTTCGTCTGATAAAAGTCGTGATAGTCACGCACAAACTGCGGCGTATCAGGCTTCACCTCAGTGATCACACCGCCCGCCATCTTATAGGTGCCGCTCCTGTAATCAGCCGTTCTCTGCGCGCTCAGCGTCTTCCGCAGCGCTTTCCGTTCAGCTCGGATCGCTTCCGGGGTCTTCGTTTTATCAAAATACCCGTTCGCTATCACCCGGCTCATGTCGTACATCGTGGAGGTCACGGTTGCCTTGATGCGCGGATCCATAGCGGCCGCGTTGATAGCAAAGCCTCCCCAGCCGCAGATGCCAACAATGCCAATCGCTTCCGGATTCACATCAGAGCGGTTCGACAGATAATCAACCGCAGCAGAGAAGTCTTCCGTATTGAGATCGGGGGAAGTCACATTCCGGGGCTGCCCGCCGGATTCACCGGTGAATGACGGATCAAATGCCAGCGTCAGAAATCCTCGGGCCGCGAGCTCCTGAGCGTAACGCCCCGACACCTGCTCCTTCACAGCGCCATAGGGCCCGGCGAGCGCGATAGCCCTCATCTTCTCTCCCGCCTTCATGGTTTTCGGCGTGTAGAGATCACCAACGAGAGTGATTCCAAAGCGGTTATGGAAAACAACCTTCCGGTGCGACACCCTCGGTCCTCCGGAAAAACCTTGTCCCAGGCGTTCGAGAGCTTTGCGGGATCAATCGTTTCCGGCACCGCGACAGAATCCTTCAGGGGAGCGCGGTCAAGCGCCTGAGCGGCGCGTGCCACAAGCGCCGCCCCAACTCCCGTCAGGGCCACTTTTGCGAAGAGTCTTTTCGACATCATCATCTTCATTATTCCTATCTCCCATTCATTTTTGCAGTGGATGAGGGGCACTTTTCCCACCCTCCGTTCGTCCACTGATTTCCTTGGCTGAGATAAGATTAACGTTAAAGTCAACTTTAAAGTCAATAGTCAGAGGGACTACCCGTGGAATACACGATTCAGCAGGTTTCAAAGATGACGGGAATTCCGTCCTCGACGCTCCGTTTCTACGATAAAGCCGGTCTTCTCCCATTCCTCAGCCGGGGAGCTTCAGGCTATCGGATGTTCTCGGATCTCGATCTGGGGTCAATTCAGATTATTCAATGCCTCAAAAAGACCGGACTCTCGATTGATCAGATCCGGCTCTTTACGGAATGGGTGCGGGAGGGAGATGCGACTCTTGAAAAGCGCCGCGAGCTCTTCAGGCAGCAGAAGAAAGAGATTGAAAACCGGATCAAAGCGCTTGAAGAAACACTCGATGTCGTCAACTACAAGTGCGCCTACTACGATGAAGCGATTGCCGCAGGAACTGAAAAAGTGGTCTTTGGCCGAGATCCCCTGCCGCATTCAGAGGAATTCATCCATGCAGGCGTAAAAGAAGAGGCCTGAAGCAGAACGCCTCAGACCTCTCATCACAGATGCCGCGGAGACCTGCCGGCATCTGTGCTTTTATTTAAGCCAATGATTACTTGGCAGCAGCCTTCTTTTCACGGATCGTGAACTTGTGGCACTGGTTGCAGACGAGCTGCGGCTTCGCCTGATCAGGCTTATGGCAATCCGTGCAGTTCACGTCACCAAGGTGGCTGTGATGCGGATTCGGGTCAAGATTTTCCGTCATCTTGGCGAGCTTCGAATAATCACCGTGGCAGGCCTTGCACTGCTCCTTCACGACGTATCCGTTCACGCTCTTCGGCCAGGCCGAACCGTGAATCTCAGCAAGCGTCTTATCAGCAGCGCCGGCCGACATGGAAAGGCTGAGGCCGAAAGCAACGGCAGCCAGGACAGCTAAAGCTTTAGTCATATCAAATTCTCCTCTATTCCTGTTTGTCTTTACGTCCGGGCATTACTTAGCCGCTTTGGCACGGGCGGCCATCTCACGGCCGGCAATACGGCCGAAGACCGTAGCGCCGCCCAGCTGGGCACCGCCGATGTAGTCGCGGAAGAAGAGGCCGCCAGCGGCATTGCCGGCTGCGTAGAGACCAGGAATGCTGTGGCCTTCAAGGGTCTGCACTTCGGCCTTCGTGTTGATCAGCGGACCGCCGAACGTAGCCGTCATACCGCCTTCATACGGAATGGCGAAGAACGGCGCCTTCGTGATCGGATGCGGCTGACGATAGGAGCAGGGAGGATTCATCTGCTTCAGGGTGCCATTCTTCAGGGCGTTGTTGTAGTCGTCGACGTCCTTCTTCAGCACGGCCGGATCAATGTTGATGTCCTTAGCCAGGGCTTCGATCGAATCAGCCTTGTAGTACTTGGTGTTCAGCAGCTCGAAGCGGTGAGTCATGTTGCCGATCACCTTGCAGTCGGCGTCAACAATAGCCCAGGCCTTGTTCTCGATCGTGTTCTGCGCGCAGGCCTTGGCCTTGATCACGTAGGTGTTCACCTCGTCGACGAAGCGCTTGCCGCGAAGGTCAACGATGATGCCATAGCCGGAGTTCAGAACTTCATTCGGGTTCACATGCGTTTCAGCAATGATCGGGCCCGCATGGAACTGATCCATGTTCACGAACTTCGCGTTCAGCGGGAGAGCGAGAGAAATATTCGCGCCCGTGGTAGAAAGAGAACCGCGGATAGCCAGGCGGGAAGCCCAGCCGCCGATGTACTTATCGACCATTTCAGGATTTGCGGAGAAGCCGCCCGTCGCGATCGTGACACCGCCCTTCGTGAAGAACTTCTTGCGGCCATCCGGAGCAACAGCTTCGACGCCGATCACGCGTTCGTGATCGTCCGTGATCAGTTTGTCCGCGCGATGCTGCCAGAGGAAAACGACACCGCGCTTCTTAGCGGCAGCGACGAGCATCTGTACCATCTGGGAGCCGCCGGTAATGCCCTTGCCGAGAATCGGGTTAATACGCCATTCACGGGGATACGGGGCTTTCTTCACCTTGCCGAATTCAATGCCGATGTTCTCTTCGAGCCAGTCGAGGCCGGAGGGAATATCGTTCGTATAGGTACGGGTCAGGGCGGGATCAGCTCTCCAGTTGGAGGTGACCATCATGGCCTTATAGAAATCCTCGGCCGTATCCTTGATGCCCTGACGGATCTGGCGCTTGGAGCCCCAGCCGCAGATATTGCCCAGAGCGTAAATGGCGTTGCCGTTCGGGCGGTCCATCTGCTCCAGAATAGCGACACGCTTCGCGCCGGAATCCACAGCGGTAATAGCGGCGATCAGACCGGCAGCACCGGCGCCGAGCACGATAGCGTCATAAGCGGCAGCAGACTTCGCGGCCTTTTTGTCTTCCTTCTTTGCTTTAGCAAAGGCGATTCCCGGGAATGCCGAAGCGGCGAATCCAGCCATGCCGGCCTTCAGAATCGTACGACGGGAGAGCTGAGTCATCTTTCTTTCTCCTTTTTATTGACTACCTTCAAAAGAAGTAGTTTTCCAGTTATGTTGGGTATTATCCGTCGATCAAACACGTACGTAGTTTGACCGATATCAGTGTTTAACCCAGCAAAACCTTAGAGAAAGAATTTAAAAGTTACATAAAATCAGGCAATTATTTTTTAGCCAGCGACTGCACCGCTCAGATGCAGACTCCTGACAAAAGACTAAGCACATCGACGCCGACACGCCGGCCGCTCTTAGAGCGGGAACGGTCTGTGGACGGCGCTGAGACCTCGGTTTCTGCTTTCCGGAGACTCACCGAGCCGTCAGGAGAAATAACGAATTCGACAGCGGAATCGCCGTTGGTGAGATGAAGAAAATCCCGGACTTCCTTCGGGATCGTGACCTGACCTTTGATCGTAAGACGGTTTGCCATTTTTGGCTCCTTTTTATCCGGTTTTGGCACCATGCCGGGTCCGGCAATATGGAACAAATCCAACCCGATCTATCCGCCATCTTCCTGATGGCCCGGGAGATCACCCGGCGCCCTGGATGCCTCGAGCCGCGCATCCAGGTTGCTGCATAAAAAAAGCTCCTCATGCATTACGTGAGGAGCTCTTGTCTTTCCCGCTCTATTGCCTCCGCTCGAGGAGACCTCATTCTCTCAATGCTCTGAGAGCCACCACCTTACCCGGGTAGGCAGGTTGGCGTGCGGTGTATTTAAACCGCAACTCGTAATGACACTTTAATTTTAGCGGATCCAGGATTAATTGCAATAATCCTGAATCCTCTCTGACAGATTACGGATTCGGATTCCGCTTCTTTCGGAAGCCGCCCCCGAGAAGTGCGCAGACCGGGCGGCGGGACGAAGGATTCCGATATCCGGTAAGCGCCCGGGCCGCATGCTGCGTCTCTTCTTTTTTCGGGGATGAAGACACAGCGCCAGTCTTTTCAATATAGGGATGATCAAAAAGCGGATCCTGAGGCGCGGGAGGCGGAGTATAGCGATACGCATGCGTCTCGTGACCACGCCTCTGACCGCGGTCAGAGGTCGAACGGCGGCGATCCTCGCGGGTCAGCTCAAGAGGCTTTCTCGCAAACTTCTGCTTTGTCAGCTTCTCAATCGCCTCAACAAGCTTCTCGTCGTTCTCGCCCGAAGCGAGAGAAATCGCGAGACCCTTGGCACCGGCTCGGCCCGTACGGCCAATACGATGCACATAGTCTTCCGCCGCGAACGGCACATCAAAGTTAATCACGAAGGGGAGCTCGGCGATATCAAGTCCGCGGGCCGCCACATCGGTAGCGACAAGCACATGCGTCGTGCCGTTCTTGAAATTTTCAAGTGCCTTCAGGCGTTCATCCTGAGTCTTATCACCGTGAATGGAGTCAGCCGGAATCCCGGCATTGACGAGAAGACGGGTAAGACGGCGGCAGGTCAGCTTGGCATTCACAAAAACCAGCACCTGGCGCATCGGACCGTTATCGTCACCATGATGGCGAAGGAGCTCAGTCAGGGCCTGAACCTTGCTCTCACCCTTCACTTCGTAGAGTTCCTGCGTGATCGTATCCGCCGTGGCGTTCTGGCGGGCAACTTCAACCAGCTGCGGGTCCTTCAGGAACTGGCTCGCGAGTTTCTTGATTTCAGGCGAGAACGTCGCCGAGAACATGAGGCTCTGAACCGATTTCGGAATCAGGTTGAGGATCCGGGAAATATCCGGCAGGAATCCCATATCGAGCATACGGTCGGCTTCATCGAGCACAACGATCTCAACCTGGGAGAGATTCACAGCCTTCTGCTCGATGTGATCAAGCAGACGTCCCGGAGTAGCAGTCAGCACCTCAATGCCGCGGCGAAGCATATCGCTCTGCGGGCGGATATCAACACCGCCATACACCACGCCGACCCGGAGTCCAGTCTTCGCCGCATAAGCAACGAGATTTTCATTCACCTGATCCGCGAGTTCGCGGGTCGGGGCAAGAATCAGGGCCCGGACGGGGTGTCGCGCAGGAGACGCGCTCGTATTCGCTTTCGGGAGAATCCGCTGCAGCATCGGCAGGCCGTAGCCCGCAGTCTTTCCCGTACCCGTCTGAGCGGCGCCCATGACGTCCCGTCCGGCAAGCACGAGAGGAATGGCCTTCGCCTGAATCGGGGTCGGGCTCACATAGCCCATTGCCTTGATAGCATCAAGGATCCGGGGATCAAGCTGGAAAGATGAAAAATCCTGCGATTCTGTCATAGTCAAAAGAACGGTACTGCCTCGCGAGTATGGAGTGGGAATCTTCGCTGCATCGGAACCGGAACATTCACTGACAAAATTAGAAGCCTGCGCTGAGGCTTCCCGATGCAAAAAACGTGACGATGGTAGGCCAGGTTGGACTTGAACCAACGACCAAGGGATTATGAGTCCCCTGCTCTAACCAACTGAGCTACTGGCCCGATGGTCTCCCGCGAACCCTGATGGGCCGGGGAGATCACAAAGAAAGCTATTGTACAGAAAATCAAGCGGCGGTGCGCTTATTCCTCGAAGTCCTTGTAGTCCTTCAGGCGCGCCTTCGCGGCATTGCTGCGCAGCTTTCTGAGGGCCGCAGATTCAATCTGACGGACACGCTCACGGGTAAGACCGAGGGCCTTGCCGACTTCTTCAAGCGTGTGATCGCGGTTAGATCCGATACCGTAACGGAGACGGATAACAGAGGCTTCGCGGGCCGTGAGATCGTCGAGAGAGCGAACGATTTCATCGCTCATCGCGGTCTCCATATAGCGGCGCTGCGGATCCGCATCATCCTCACCCCGGACGAAATCGAGTTTCGTCGCATCATCGTCATCGCCGATCGGCGCGTCGATAGATTCGACACCGCGCATCGCGTTCATCAGCAGATGAACCTTGGAGAGCGGCATATCGCCGAGCTTTGCAAGTTCAGAATCGCTCGGTGCCTTGCCGTCATGTGTCTGCAGATAACGCTGCTTGATTCGGCGAAGCTTGTTATAAGACTCGGTCATATGAACCGGGACTCGGATCGTCGCGCCATAATCCGCCACAGCGCGCGTAACCGACTGCTTCACCCACCAAGTTGCATAGGTGGAGAACTTGTAACCGCGGCGATATTCAAACTTATCGACCGCCTTCATGAGACCGAGATTGCCTTCCTGAATAAGGTCAGTCATGGCAAGACCGCGGTTCACATAGGATTTGGCGATCGAAATCACGAGTCGGAGGTTCGCTTCGATCATCTTGCTCTTCGCCGCCGACAGGTTGCTCTGAGCGATCTTCACGGACTTGGCAAGCTCACGCTGCTCGGAAATGGTGATGCAGGAGGCCTTTTCTTCATTCCGAAGCTCTTCCTGCATAGCCATCAGCACCGCTTCCTGGCGCTCAACACGCTTTGAATAAGAAGCGCCCTGACGCACGATGGACGGGAACCAGTCAGGATCCGTCGCACGGTGATCAAAGTCCTTCAGGAACTTATCGATCGGAATGCCACAGTCATCAACCGCAAGGGCACGCATCCGGGAGAGCAGTTTATTCACTCCGGACACATGCTCAGTCACCTGATCGGAAAGAGAAGACACAATCTTGCCGGAGAAGCGGATCTGGGAGAGTCCCTTCACCACAGCGCGGCGCTCACGGTTATAGGCGGCGTGCTGCTCGGGATCCGGGAAATACTCCTTCACGAGCTTGTAGTGCTCCTCGCACTCGGTGATGATCGACACCACACGGTCCTTCATATCGGAAAGCTGTTCGGTCGTCATGCCGGCAGCTCCGATATCGCCGTTAGAGGCATCGCCTTCTGCAACCTCTTCCGCGCCTTCCGGCTCATTGAAGCCATCAGCGACGTTATCGATTGTCAGCTCACCGGACTGCAGCTGATCACGGATCTTGAGCAGGTTGTCCATCACGAAGGGGAAGCCAGCGAGCACCGACACGAGTTTCTGCGTGTAGGACTCAATCTGCTTCGCGACTTCGATTTCTTCTTCACGGGTCAGCAGCTTATGCGTACCGACACCGCGCAGATAGGCGCGGAGGGGATCACGGGAAAGACCTGCGCTCTCCTCAGGCGACAGCATTTCAGCGGCATCGTCTTCATCGATGTCGTCACGGCTGTCAGAGGTCACGGAGGCGAGAATGATGTCATCGCTGTCCGGGGCCTGCTCGAACACCTGAATACCCAGAATGGCAATCTGCTCGGAAATATCCGAAACCTGCTCTTCAGTCGACACAGCGCTCTCAGGCAGCAGATCGTTGATGTCCTCAACGGAAATCCAGCCTCTCTGGCGGCCAAGCTTCACGAGCGCCTTGTACCCCTTCGTCATTTCCTCAGACGGGGCTTCCCGGGAGCTCTTCTTGGCGCTTCTCTCAACTTCCTCGAGATCGATGTCCTCATCCGACAGGTCCTCTGCGGAGGAGTCGTCATCTCCCTCCATCAGGCTTTCCGGATCAAGGATTCCATCCTCGGAGTCAGAATCATCGTCAGAGACTTTAGCAACGGCCTTCTTCGGACGGCCGGGGCGCTTGGCACCCGTCGTCTTGGCAGTCTTCGCGGCAGCTGTCTTTGCCGCTGCCTTGCGCTTCTTTGCGGGCTTTTCCGCGGCTTCTTCGGTATCTGCCTCGGAAACCGTCTCAGCCTTTGCTTCAGAGACCTTCTGAACAGCTTTTGCCTCAGACTTACGGACGTGCTTCACCGCAGGCTTCTCAACCGGCTTCTCCGCAGGCTTTTCCACCGTTTCTTCGGCAGGCTGCACCGCGGAAGCCACAGCAGCCTGTACAGCCGCTTCAGCCTCAGGATTCACAATGCGCCGTCTTCTGCGCCGGATCACCACCACGGGCGGCTTAGGCGCCGAAGCAGCCGCAGAAAGCGTCTCAGACGCCGCGGGTTCGGCGGCCTTCGTCTCTTCAGTTTTATCTTGTAGCGTAGCCAATTGAAACATCCAGCATTTTTGTTCCGCCTGGAGGCGGAAATTCACGCCGCAGCGCCGGAGATCCGGCTTAGCCGGCTCACGGGGCAGCGTAAAAATGAAATTTTTCTGCTCCTGCACAACTCAGGAGCTGTAATTGTCGAAAGGGAGTGACAGCATAAACTAAGAGCGAAATCTCTGCGACCGTATCCGCCCCGTTTCTATCCTGATTGACAAATCAGAATAAAAATGAATGTCCTGCTTTCACCCCGCTTTCCGGGGAATTCCGCCTGAGTAGGCGGTCTGCTACTTTTTATCCTCTCCGTCGATGAAGCTCTTCAGCTTATCGGAACGTGAGGGGTGGCGCAGCTTGCGGAGAGCCTTTGCTTCAATCTGGCGGATCCGTTCGCGGGTCACATCGAACTGCTTTCCAACTTCTTCGAGCGTGTGGTCACTCGACATCTCGATACCAAAACGCATCCGAAGCACCTTCGCTTCACGCGGAGTCAGGCTGTCAAGAACCTGCTTGATCGCTTCTTCGAGGTTCTCATTCTGAGCGGCTTCCGCCGGCGCTTCAGTTTCCGTATCCTCTAGGAAGTCTCCGAGATGCGAATCCTCATCATCACCGATCGGAGTTTCCATCGAAATCGGCTCTTTCGCAATCTTCAGAATCCGGCGGATCTTGTCCTCCGGAATCTGCATCTTTTCAGCGAGCTCTGAAGGATCCGGCTCCTGACCGGTTTCCTGAAGCACCTGACGCGTGATGCGGTTCATCTTATTGATCGTCTCGATCATATGCACCGGGATGCGGATAGTACGTGCCTGGTCCGCAATAGAACGGGTGATCGCCTGACGGATCCACCAGGTGGCATAGGTCGAGAACTTGTAGCCGCGGCGGTACTCAAATTTATCAACCGCCTTCATGAGACCGACGTTGCCTTCCTGAATCAGATCGAGGAACTGCAGTCCGCGGTTCGTGTACTTCTTCGCGATCGAGATCACAAGTCGAAGGTTGGCCTCCGTCATCTCCTTCTTCGCGTTCCGGGCTTTTGCCTCGCCGGTCGCCATCTGCTTATAGATGTCGCGGAGATCCTGGATCGGCAGCAGTGCTTCCACTTCCATATCAATCAGACGCTGCTGCAGCTGCTCGATTGCCGGAAGATTGCGGCGGAACACGGGAACGAAGGGCTTACCGGATTCCAGCAGACGCTTGCCCCAGTTGAGATCCGTCTCATGCTTCATAAAGTCAGAGAGGAAGAAATTGAGGTCGATGCCGGAACGGTCAACGGCCAGTCCCTTGATCTCTTTCTCAATATCGCGGATCTGTTCAATCGTCTTACGGAGCGTTCCGCAGAGGCGATCGACAGCCTTAGCCGTGAATCGGACCTGAGAGAGTTCCTTGCGGATCTCTTCCTGCTTCTCAATAAAAGCCGGAGAGCGGGAACGGTCACGCTCATAAATCGCCTTGATCTCTTCAAACTGCTTGCCGACGCGGTCAAAAATCTTCAGAACGCGTTCCTTCAGTTCTTCAAGCTGCCCCGCCGTCATACCGGAAGCGCCGATATCAGCGAAGTCGTCCTTCTTCTCGTTCTCAGGATCGTTGATGCCGTCAACGACTTCATCAATCGAGAGCGTGCCTTCGCGAATACGCTTGGCATCTGCGAGAATCTCGCGGATGGTCGTCGGGCTCGTGGAAATAGCGGTCACCATATGCCCGAGACCGTCTTCAATCCGGCGGGCAATAGCGATTTCACCTTCACGCGTGAGCAGTTCGACAGAACCCATTTCGCGCATGTACATGCGGACCGGATCCGTCGTGCGGCCGAATTCTCCGTCCATTGAAGAGAGGGCGGCATCGGCTTCATCATCACTATCCGAATCCGTGACGGCGTTATCGTTCAGGAGCATCGACTCCGCGTCCGGTGCCTGGTCGTAGACCTGAATATTCAGGTCAGAGAGGGTAGCCACCACCTGATCGATATCGTCCTGCTCCACCATGGTCTCAGGCAGATAGTCGTTCAGCTCAGCGTACGTCAGATACCCGCGGTCACGGCCAAGCTTGATCAGGGCGCGCCACTTGGTCTGACGCTCTTCCGCGCCTTCTTCCTTCGCGTGATAGGACTTTGCGATAGCTTCCTTCATCGCCTTTTCGCGGGCGAGCTTGGAAGCACCGCGGCCGCGGCGGCGCTTAGGCTGCTTGGTGAGCGCCTCTTCGGCAATTCTCACGGCCTCATCATCATCCGAATTCTCGTCATCGCTGTCGACACCAACGACATCGTCATCCGAACCGTCAGCGTCATCAGCCTTTCCGGATTTCTTCGCAGCCTTGGATTTCGTCTTGGTCTTTGTCTTTGACTTTTTGGGAGCAGCGGCCTTCTTCTCAGTTTCTGATGGCTGAGCGTCACCGGCAACTTCAGCAGAAGCCGCCTTGAACTCTTCCTCGGAAATGAGGAACACCCACTCATCAGCAGCCGCTTCCGGCGCTTTTCCTTCAGGCTTCATCTGTTTCAGTTCAGCTTCGGGAATCAGGTAGACGACTTCAGGCTGCACAGCCTGAGCCGCTTTGCCTTTCTGAGTGGTTTTAGACGACTTTTTGTTAGTTGCCATTTCTGTTCCAATGTTTTTTCAAGGCAAGCGCAGCCTCACGGGTTCCCGCGGTGAGAGCCATTCCGGCACTGCAGCTTTTAGCGGCGGGTATTCCTGCAACAGTCACATCAATACCCTGAATCCAGATATCTGGCCTCTGTGATAATGGGAAACACTGATCCGGCAAGAGCCGAATTCCTCTCATCGGTTTCCCTGCGGCACAGGATCTATCTGGAAAGTCAATGTGTTACTGACGCCTCCGACTGGTATGTGTCTCCTGGGCGCCCCCGTACAAAAGTGCAGAACGTTCTGCCTTTCTGCGGGCCTAGTTGATCAAAATGATAGCACAGACCACTTGACAAGTCTCGAAATCTCGAGTATTAACCCTGACCCGGCATCGGAACGTCCTCCGAGGCCGCCTGCTTGAGCGCAGTGCCCAGCTGCTTCAGACGTGTCTGCAGACCGTTGTAAAGCTCAGCATCAAACACTTCCGCTGAAGCCACCTCATCCAGCCGGAATCTCACCTCATCAAGCGCTATTTTCAGAAAAGCGGTGCGGATTTCCCGCCGCGCGACGTCTTTCGGAGTTCCGACCGACATTTCCTCTGAAGCAATCTTGCTGTACTCATCGCTGTACTGGCTTCCGGCCAGAAGCTGAACCAAAGTGCCAGTGGTGAGAGAGTCGACCGAACCGCCCTCCTCCTGATCCTCACCGCCCATCGCAGCGCGCCAGGCTTCAAGAATCTTCTGATCACCGGCCAGATGGCTCCCGGTCATATGTTCCTCAATATCAGCCTGAAACTCTTTGAAAAGACTGGGCCACGCGAAAAACGAACGAAGCATGCGATCCCGGAGATCCAGAACAGGAAGAGCTCCTCCTGCCATTGGGCGCCCGTTATTACCCACGCCGCGGCCTCTCACCGGGAAAAAATTCCTCCGGCGCTCTGCCGGCGCGCTCTTCGCCGCGGCGGCAAAGGGAATACCGATGAGGCTGCAGATTTCCGCGGGTTCCATCCGGACGACAAGACCGATGCTGCCGATCAGCTGCTGACGCAGAACCGGCGCTTCTTTCATCGAGAGAAGGAGCGGTTTTGCCTCCGCGAGAAACTGGGATCGGCCTTCAGGAGTCCCCATAGACTTTCCGGCTTTCAGCGAATCGATAAAGAACGTGGAAAGCGGGAACGAGTGCTGGATTTCGCGCTCATACGCCTCAGACCCTTCAGCCTTAATAAGACTGTCAGGGTCATGTTCAGGAGGAAGGAGAATAAATCTCGCTTCCTGAGTATCTGTAATAACAGGGAGCGCCTGCTCTAGAGCCCGCCTTGCCGCGTGACGCCCGGCATCATCACCATCAAAGGAGAAGATTATCTGGGGCACAATTTTGAAGAGCTTCCGGATATGCGCTTCGCCGATTGCCGTGCCAAGTGCCGCCACAGCTTCGCCAAACCCAGCCTGCGAAAGCTGAATCACGTCCATATAGCCTTCGCACACAATAGCGCGGCCAGCCTTGCGGATCGCTTCCCGGCCTTCCCAAAGACCGTAGACTTCCTGCCCCTTCTTGAAGATATCGGTTTCCGGACTGTTCAGATACTTCGGCTCTCCTTTCCCGATCACCCGGGCGCCGAAACCAATCACCTGCCCTCTCGGATTGCGGATCGGGAACATCACTCGGCCGCGGAAACGATCATAGCGATGGCCGTCCTTCGTGATCACAAGGCCGCAGTCCTCAAGTGCTTTTGAGCTGTATTTCTCGCCGAAAACCGCTTCGAGAGCCTGCCAGTTATCCGGTGAATAGCCAAGACCGAATTTCTGTCTCGTCGCCTCACTGATCTGACGCTCTTTCAGATAGGAGAGACCAATCTGGGACTTCGCAAGCTCCGCAATATAGAAGTTCTGCGCTTTCAGCATCAGATCGGACAGCGACTCGCTTCTTTCACGGCGCTTTCTTTCACCGCGCTCTTCCGGCACGGGAAGACCAACGCTCTGCGCAAGTTCCCGGATTGCCTCCGGGTAGGTGATGCCCTTGTACTGCATAAGAAAGCCCACAGCGTTGCCATGCGCTCCGCAGCCGAAACACTTGAAGAACTGCTTATTCTGGTTAACTGAAAAGGATCCTGTTTTCTCATGGTGGAAAGGACAGAGTCCAAACCAGTTGATCCCCTTCTTCTTCAGGCTCACATACGGGGAAACGACATCGACAATATCCACCCGATCCAGGAGGTCTTTGATAAACGACTCAGGAATCATCACGGATCCTTTGAAAATTCGGCTAAGGTCTGATTACAGTACACAGATTACAAAAAAACGAAACGCCCGGATGAACCAACGGTCTCCGGGCGTTCTTTTTTCTCGCTCACGGGTGGAAACACCTCCTTTACCCGGAGCAACTCAATGCGTTAATGGATGATTGAGGGCCGCGAACCGCGGCCCGCCAAATTCTTCTTGTTATTTCTGGAGCAGCTTCGCGCGGATCGCAGCAGAGACCTTGCTCATATCTGCGCGCCCCGTGAGCTTGGGCTTGACGAGGCCCATCACTTTGCCCATCGCGGCCATACCGGAAACGCCGGCGTTCGCGATAGCTTCATCAATCACCTGATTGATTTCTTCTTCTGAGAGCGGCTTCGGGAGATACGCGGTGAACACATCGATTTCACTCTGCTCCTTGGCTGCCAGATCTTCACGTCCGCCCTTGCGGTACTGCTCGATCGAGTCGTGGCGCTCCTTCACTGCCTTCGCAATGATGGCGGTAATGACGGAGTCATCAGCCGTAATGCGCTCATCAACCTCTTTCTGCTTCACCGAGGACCAAAGCATGCGGATTGCACTCAGCTTGGCAGCATCATGCGCACGCATGGCATCTTTCATATCGGACTGGATCTGTTCTCTAAGAGTCATCTTTATTTGACCTGAAACAACAGCTGGCGGCTCATGTAAATGAGCCTGTCATCATCACTAAAAAAGAATTAGTACAGCTTCTTCGGCAGCATCATGCTGCGCAGACGCTTGTAGTGACGCTTGATGGCGGCAGCCTTCTTGCGCTTGCGCTCAGCGGTCGGCTTCTCGTAGAACTCACGGGCACGGAGCTCGGTGAGGAGGCCGGACTTTTCGATGGTGCGCTTGAAGCGGCGAAGGGCAACTTCAAAGGGTTCGTTTTCTTTAACGCGAATGGTAGGCATTGAGTAAAACCTTGATTAAAAAAGGGAAGTGTGTTTTCCCGAAAAGTTAAAAACACTGTTTCGCAATTCAAACAAAAGTTTGAATAGAAACAGCAAGTCTTGGATTATCTCATAAATAGAAACGTTTGTATAGTGAATGGGATTTTCCCTTCCTTCCGGAATCCCGCGGGCTCCCCTTCCCGGTTCCTCAGCCCGGCCTCTTGCCGTCTGAGGTAAATTAGCTCACCAACTCTTCACTAAAATAAGCGTCATGCTAATTCTTGGTATTGAATCCTCCTGCGATGAAACGGGCACCGCCCTCATCGATTCGGAGAAGGGGCTGCTTGCCCATCGCATCCATACGCAGATCGACATGCACCGCGCCTATGGCGGTGTTGTGCCTGAACTTGCCAGCCGCGACCATATTCGCCGCGTTCTTGCACTGACTGATGAAGTGCTGGAAGAAGCGGGAAAGACCCGCTCTGACCTCGGCGCTATTGCCGTAACCGAGGGACCTGGTCTTGCGGGAGCCCTGCTCGTCGGTATCTCAGTGGCTCACGCGATCGGCTACGCGCTCGGCATCCCCGTGATCGGTGTTCATCATCTCGAAGGGCACCTCCTCGCCTCGCTCCTCGCGGATCCCGCTCCCCGTTTCCCCTTTGTCGCTCTGCTGGTGTCGGGCGGCCATACACAATTCATGCGTGTGCAGAAGTTCGGAAGCTACGAGCTCCTTGGTGAAACGCTGGATGACGCTGCCGGTGAAGCGTTTGATAAAACCGCTCAGCTTCTCGGCATGTGCTACCCGGGCGGTCCCGGAGTCTCCGCTCTTGCTGAAAAAGGCGTGTCAGGAGCGATCGAGCTTCCTCGCCCCATGATGCATTCACCGGATCTCAATATGAGTTTCTCCGGTCTTAAGACCGCTGTGCTGAATGCTGTCACAAAGGCTCCGAACCCTGAGGATCCTCAGTTCCGCGCCAACGTGGCCCGCGCATTTGTGGATGCCGTCACCGACGTGCTTGCCGCCAAGGCCGTTCGCGCGCTGAAAAAGACCCGGCTCAACTCACTCGTCGTCGCCGGCGGCGTGAGCGCCAATAAACAGCTTCGCGCCCGCCTGACTCAGGAAGTGGAAAAGCGTCACGGGAAGATCTTCTTCCCACCCCTTTCCCTCTGCACGGATAACGGTGCCATGATCGCTATTGCGGGCCTTAAGCGGCTCCAGGCGATGACACCTGAAGAACTCGACGCATGCAGAAAACGCTGGTCATTCTCTGCCAAACCTCGCTGGACATTGACTGAAGCCGCTCATCCTGATCAGACCTTATAACTTCTTCAAATCACAAGGCAGGCTGAAAGAGCCTGCCTTCTTTCTCTACAGAATCTTCCGGGACTCACTGACCGGATTTCTCCCTGCCCCCTATACGGGTTGTGAGCGCTTCTTCAACCGTAGCCACACAACGATCAGTTTCCTTCATCACATCCTTGCTCCAGAACCTGATCACAAGCCAGCCTTCCTGTCGAAGAAGGGCATTCACCTCTTCATCCCGCTCCATATTCCGCCTGATTTTCTTCAGCCAGAAATCCGAATGATTGGCATGCTTCAGCTGATCCTCGAGGCTGTCGTACTTATGGCTTCCCCCTCCAGAGAAAAATCCCTTGCCGTGAAAAAATTCGCCATCAACAAAAACGCAGATCCTTGGTTTCAGAAAGACAATATCCGGTTTACCGGGCAGACCGCGAAAATTTTTCCTGTAGCGATACCCTCTTCGCCAAAGCTCAAGACGGAGCTTTATCTCTGGCTTTGTGTCCTTGCCCCGGATCGCTGCCATATTCAGGCTCCGATCCGCCGCAGACTTCACATCCATTCCTAGGATTCCTCAATACCGGATATGTATTTGATAAACCGTGAAATAGTCCAGATCCGATCCCGTCTTTCTTTCGGATAGGTTTTGATATAAGACTGCGGGATCACAAGAGTCACTCTTTCCGCCTGAATCTCATCCAACTGTTCTAACGAGAGGCTCCGCTGCATCGTACAGATAAATTTATTTCGCTCCGAAAACCTTTCGTCCGCTTTAAGAATCTGCCTCCAACAATCGTTGCTTATCACCATGGCAGACATAAAACAGAGCTTTTCTTTTGGGAAAAGCGGATCGATAAAGTCCTCTTCTGATGGGAAAAGAAAGTCATACCTTGTCCCTTCCTCAGTTGGAGCTGTGCGTTTGGAGTATCGGAGTCTGCTTTCATCAAACAGATATGTCAGACCATGGATAAGAGGCTGTCCCTCCTGTGCTTTTCTCCGAACGGTAATTTCATTTGCCAGATGAAGGAAAGTATCCATGGAAGAGAAACCTTCACGGATAACACTGCCATACCGATACTGCTCTACCTCACGCAATAGAGTGGACTCGGCATCAACCAGATCCACCAACAGAGAATCGGGATCTTGTCTGACCCAATCTCTCTGATCTGCGCCCCGACCAAATACCAGGGATCTGGCTTCCCGCATCGTTTCCTCTGGAGTTGGAAACGAAGTCCCCAGCCCTGTAAGAAAATGCTGGATTTCAGAAAGCTGATCGAATCCAGCCCCTCTCTTTTTCGTATCTATCAAAGTATTGATTGAATCAGGAGTCAGACGGAAAGCTTTCAGATACTTTTCGATACCGCTATCGGTATTCAGAAGGTAAGCAGAATATTCTTCAGAAGATCTCTTGACCAAGACGAAAAGGGCCCCTGTATATTTTGGGGTCAGTAAGCGGGAACCGATGCGGGTAAGACGTAACTCATGCTTACTGCGGTACCACGTAAACATACTGTCGGTGGTGACCTCTTCCTGCCATAGAATCTTTGCCGGCTTCTTGAGGATGCCTTGACTGGTAAGCTCCTCGTCTGTGAAGAGCATGTGACGGGCAGACTTGGAAATCAGGATTCCGGTCTGATGAGAGTGAGTTTCCCCACTGTCATTTCCTGTCAGAAGCTTGCAGTATGCGCACTCTCCTCTGATGGATGCCTGTATTGCTTTGAAGGCAAGGAAGTCATCATTCATGGCAGTCGGCTCCTCTTTGGAAACTCACTTTTCCGTATCCAGCTCCTTCAGTTTGGCAACTATCAGCTTCGCGACATTTCCCATCAGAGGGGCAACAACCGAGTTACCAAACTGCCTGTACGCTTGGGCATCGGAAACCACAATTCTGAAGTCGTCAGGAAATCCCTGTAGTCTGGCGCATTCTCTAGGCGTAAGACGGCGTGGGCACTTCCCCTCCTGGGCGATGAGAATCTCAGCTCCATCTTTATAGTACCGTGCACTTAATGTTCTGGAAACACCGTCCGGGCTGGCTAGACCGTAACCAAAACCATTCCCTGCCGCTTTATGCTTGGCCGCATATCTTTGTAAATAGTCCCAGAGATGGTCTGACAGGGTGTATTTGCTGTCGACTTCATCAAACAGAATATCCTTCATGCGGGCTTTGGGTTCCCGGGGTGTGATCGCAAATTCAAACGTTATATCTGAGCCATATTGCTTCGTATCAAAACCTACGATCACAATTCTTTCCCGATGCTGTGGGACAAAATTTTGACCATCCAGAATCTGGTAGAATATTTTATAACTGAGCTCCTGGAGTGACTCCTGAATGATCTTAAACGTCCTTCCTTTATCATGGCTCACCAGATTCTTGACATTTTCCAGCATAAAGGCTTTCGGCCTTTTTGCTTTGATTACCCTGCACACATCAAAAAAGAGGGTTCCCTGAGTTTTATCTTCAAAGCCAGTCGCTCGTCCGAGACTGTTCTTCTTGGAGACCCCCGCAATGGGAAAAGGCTGGCAGGGAAAACCGGCAACCAAGATGTCATGTTCAGGAATATCATTCGCGTCTACTTTCGTGATATCCCCTTCCGGTATTTCCCCAAAATTTGCCGCATAGGTCTGCTGGCTGAACGAATTCCACTCGTTTGAATAAACGCAGTAGCCCCCGGCGCTCTGGAATGCGATGCGCATTCCTCCTATCCCAGCAAAAAGATCAATAAAAGAATAGGTTTTCTCCCCCTTGAAATTGTTAAACGATAGATCTTTGGGAGATGGAACATCGGATGAGGAACCAGCTGCTCCGCTGGCTGATTCTTCAAGATTGGGTTGCTTTTTCTTTGGCATGGCTACTCTCTGTTGGGTCTAAATACTGCCACCCACTGCATTGATGAAATTCGCGGGCTCTGCTAGGTACTGAGAAAAATTGTTGAGGCGGGAGGATCTTCTGCACATCCCGCCATATCAGGGAAATGCTGTGATTCGAAGCTTATGCCCACAAAGTCCCCGTCTTCGTAAGTACCGGGACTAATCAACACTCTGTTTGGGGTAAGTGTAATGACCGCCAACCGCACGTTACAGGCTTGAATCTACCGGAATCTGGCTAACCATATCCCTGAAGGGCCTATTCGTCCTTCGGATTCGCCACATTCACGGGCGTCGCGCCCAGCACATCCACCAGAACGCTGCCCGCCATCTCAGCCACGACGCCGCGCCGGCCGCCATTGATATAAATCACCGGAAGTTCAGACACCGTTCTCTGGACATAGATCGGCATTCTCTTACGGGTGCCGAAGGGGCTCGTGCCTCCGACAAAATAGCCCGAATTTCTCTGTGCCTGTTCTGGCGTGCATGGTGCAATGTGTTTTCTTCCCACCTGACGGGCGAGATTCTTCGTGGAAACCTCGCAGTCGCCATGCATCAGAATCACGAGAGGCTCGGCGTTTTCATCCTCCATGATGAGCGTCTTGATCATCACGTGATTATCGATTCCCAGTTCCTTGGCCCCCTGGGTTGTACCGCCGTGCGGAACGAAGTCATACGTATGGAGCTTGAAATTGACTTTGTGCGCCTTAAGCCAGTCGGTTGCGGGCGTCGCGCTCACATGCTTCTCTTTTGCCATCTTTTCCTTCCTGCTTGCGTGTTATTTCAGGCCGGGGCGGGAACCCAAAGCGCCTTCCCCGCTAGTACCACCAGCGGACAGGGGGCGATTTCTCAAGTTCCCGAAGATCCCCGCAGATCCAGAGTCCGTCATTATGGCGCGGTCCCGCCTCTAAGGCGACATCTTCAATCCGGTAAGTGGGAATCAGCGGAAAAAGCGGGTTAAGCGCCACAGCATCCATGACGGCTTCCGGAGAAAACCCCAGATCTCCTGCCACTGCGGTCTCACTGAAGGGAATCCGGGAGACTGCGCGGAGCACTTCCTGAACGGCATCGGGAAGCGAAAGAATCACGGGTTCAGAAAGCCATTTTTCGGGCGCCAGCGTCTCAGGCTCGTCCAGGTAGATCCGAAGAGCTTCCGCAGCCTCTGCCCCCCGGCTTCCCCGCGGCGGAAGAGCGCTCTCAATGTCATCAGCCGCATCCCTTCGGAGAGTGCTGATTGAAAGGAGACCGCCCGCCGCGTCGGACCGGATCACAAACACCGCGCGGTGCCATAGGATTTTCTCCTGATACCCCGCTTCCCTCATTCGGTGCGGCCCTTCGCGGCGAGCGCCGCGTCTACATCCTTCTGCCAGAGCCCCTTCGGGAGCGGGAACGCCATATTTTCCTTGACGCCTTCAAGCGGCACAATTTCCGTTTCGGCGAGTCCCTTCAGCCGTTCAACGAGTTCCGCGACGAGCGGCTCCGGGGCCGACGCTCCGGCTGTCACGCCGACGCGGTGACGGCCGCTGAGCCAGGCCGGATCCACGTCTTCCGCTGTATCAACGAGGTACGCCGGCACGTGATAGCGTTCCGCCACTTCTCGGAGTCGGTTTGAGTTGGAACTCGTGGAGCTTCCGATCACAAGCACGATATCCACGTGCTGCGCGAGCTCTTTCACGGCATCCTGGCGGTTCTGTGTGGCGTAGCAGATATCCGCTTTCTTCGGCTGGACGATGTGCGGGAAGCGCTTCTTCAGCGTCTCCGCAAGATGCTGAGAGTCATCAAGCGAAAGCGTGGTCTGGGTCACGTAGGCCACTTTTTCAGGATCCGGCACCTGAAGCGCCTCAACGTCCGCCTCATCTTCCACAACGAGAATGCCATCCTCAACCTGCCCCACGGTCCCTTCAACTTCAGGGTGACCCTTATGCCCGATCATCACGACCGTATAGCCGGCATCCCGCATCCGAGCGACCTCGCGATGCACCTTGGTGACAAGGGGACACGTGGCATCGAACACACGGAAACCGCGTCTCGCGGCCTCCTCTTCCACCGATTTCGGGACACCGTGCGCCGAGAAGACAAGCGTCGCCCCGTCCGGCACCTCAGAGAGATCATCAATAAAGATCGCTCCGCGGCTCCTCAGATTTTCCACCACGGTCCGGTTATGGACAATCTCATGACGCACATAGATCGGGCGGCCGTAAACGAGCAGCGCCCGCTCAACAATCGCGATGGCCCGATCGACGCCCGCGCAGAACCCGCGGGGCTGGGCGAGATAGATTTTCAGAGGGGTTCTCTTGGTATTCGGTTCGGACAAGCTGGCCTCCAGGCGGTATCAGAAAAAAAGCGGGACGGTTTCCTACACAGATTTCCGCGACTTACGTATAATGCACGACTGCGCCAAAAATTTTCGCCTTTTTGGGAAACACTGCAAGCCTTCATTTTCAGGTGAAGAGCGAGAAGTATTTGTAATTTTTTCCTTTTGATTGGCGAAAACTAAATTTTTGACGTAGAATAATTGTTTTCACAGCGCCAGTGCGTGCGAGATGCCCTGTTACGTCAGCACCCGGCGTTTTTTGATAATTTTAACTGGAGATAGCGATGGCACGAGTGTGTCAAGTCACCGGCAAGGCGCCGATGGTCGGCCATACCGTCTCGCACGCGAACAACAAAACTAAGCGTCGCTTCATGCCCAACCTGCAGTACCGCCGTTTTTGGGTTGAGAGCGAGAACCGTTGGGTCCGCCTGCGTTTGACGACAGCAGGTCTGCGTACGGTTGACAAGGTTGGTATTGATGCGGTTTTAGCGGATCTCCGCGCCCGCGGTGAAATTTAATTAGGAGGTTCACCATGGCAAAGGGAGCTCGCGAAAAGATCAAGCTGGAGTCGACTGCTGGTACGGGTCACTTCTACACGACCACCAAGAACAAGCGCACGACGACTGGCAAACTGGAATTCAACAAGTATGATCCGGTAGCCCGTAAGCATGTGGTTTACAAGGAAACGAAGCTCAAGTAATTGAGGTTCATTCCTTTATGAAGCTGAATCTTCGGATTCAGCTTTTTTATTGCCTGAAAGAGCCAAAAAGAAGAGCCGGCAGGAAATTCCTGCCAGCTCTTCTTTTTTATCAGTGGAAGGTAAGAGCCCCAGGAGCGCTCTCCCTCCCTCCGATTTATTCGGCTTTCGGTTCTTCAGATGACGGCGCCGCCGTTTCTGTCACCTCAGCCTTCGCGCTTTCCGTTTCTTCGGACGGCGCTTCGGCTTCCGGCGCGGGCTTTCTGCGGCGGGGAGCATCAGGATCGCGCTCAAGCACAGCGCCGAAGAATCCATCCGTTCCCGTCACCTGGGGCAGCATCACAAACCACGGGCCAAAGCGGTCCTTCACTTCAGCGGGAACCTTGACACCCTGTCCCTCAAGCACCTCAGAGGCGTTCAGCAGGTGGAACTCGGGGTGCGCGGCAAGGAACGCCTCCACCACAGCCTGATTCTCTTCCTTCAGCACGGAGCACGTCGCGTAAACGAGACGGCCGCCGGCCTTCACAAGGCGGGACGCAGATTCAAGCACCGACTTCTGGATCTCGTTGATCCGGTGCAGCTCATCCTCGGAAAGACGCCAGCGCAGATCCGGATTCCGGCGAAGCGTCCCCGTGCCGGTGCAGGGAGCGTCGATCAGCACGCGGTCAAACTTCCGGAGAAGACGGCCGAGACGCTTATCGTGCTCATCGCGGATCGCGATCGGGTGCACATTCGTGAGACCCGAGCGGCGGAGACGGGGCACCATGCCCTGGAGCCGCTTTTCATTCACGTCAAAAGCGTAGAGGCTGCCGCCGGAACGCATGAGAGCGCCGATCGCAAGCGTCTTGCCGCCGGCACCGGCGCAGAAATCGCACACCATCTCACGGCGCTTCGGCGCGACGAGCCGCGCGATCAGCTGGCTGCCTTCGTCCTGAACATCAATCACGCCGTCCTGATAGAGCGGCCAGTGCGTGATGCCGGGTTTATCAAGGAAGCGGATGCCGTCAGGAGAAATCGGTGTCGCCACGACTTTCTTTCCTTCACCCCTCAGCTGCTCAAGCACCTCATCACGCTTCCCCTTCAGAAGGTTCACGCGGATATCAAGCGGAGCGCCGGTCGCGATTTCCTTGAAAAAGAGGTCGTGATCCGGATACTGACTGCGGATGCGTTCATAAAGCCACCCGGGGAGTTCGGCGCGGGTCGCGGGATCCGCGTCAGAGTCCTTCTTATCGAGAATCGCTTCAAGCGCCTTGCGGTCGTTTCCGACATCGCGGCTGTCGAGCGCTTCCATCCCGTAGAGCGACGCGAGCGTCACAAGAGCCGCGAGCCTCGGAGACCGCTCAGGCACCGCAGGAGCCATTCTCCAGCGGATGCCGGCGAGATGACGGAGCGCGGCGTACACCGCTTCGGCGACAAAGCCGCGGTCCCGGGAACCGAGCTCGTGATTACGCTTGAAGTATACAGAGAGCAGGACATCCGCCGGACCGTCCAGCTTCAGCACCATGCGCAGCGCCTGCGCGAGGTGATTCACGAGATAGGAAGGGATCGTGTTCGGATCCTGTTCGCGGACCCGTCTTTCAGACTGCCGCTGCGGGCGGCGGGGAGAGGAGGAAGCGGGACGGCTGAAGCGCTTCCGCTGTTCTTTTTTCGGCATAGTAAATAAAGCCCCGCTTACACGGGGCCTTCATCTGGACGCGGGGCAGCACACTGGCTCCCGCGCGTCCGAAGAGTAATCAAGAGTTAGAGCTCGTTTGAGAAAACAGCGAGCGACCGGGCGGTTTCGTCATCCATCACAGCCTTTCCATCCACCAGTTTCACGCGATTCTCAAGGACTGCGCGGCAGACCTTCGGGTAGATCACGTGCTCAAGCTTCAGGCCTCGCGCGGCAAGCGTGTCGGGCGTATCGCTCGGCAGCACGGGTACCACGGCCTGGCCGATGATCGCGCCGCCATCAAGTGCCGCTGACACAAAGTGAACGGTGGAACCATGCACCCGGACCCCCGCTTCGAGCGCGCGTTCATGGGTGTTCAGTCCCTTGAAAAGCGGCAGAAGCGCGGGATGAATATTGAGAATCCGGCCTTCGCGCGGCTTCACGAACTTTTCCGTGAGAATGCGCATGAAGCCCGCCAGCACGATGAGGTCGGGGTTATAGCGGTCAACGACCCGCCCCAGTTCCTCTTCGAAGGACTCGCGGTCGGGGTAGAGCGTGTGATCCACAGCAATCGCGTCGATTCCCTCGCGTCTGGCCGTTTCAAGCCCCTTCGCGAGCGGACGGTTAGAGATCACGGCGGCAATCCGGGCAGGAACCGCGCTCTCCCACTGTTCGGCGCGGGAGGCTTCGAGAATAGCCTCGAAGTTCGAGCCGCGTCCGGAAATAAGGATGACGATATTTTTCATAATCCCGCTATTTTACAGAACAAGCGGCCTGAAAAGTCACGACTCCCCCTATGGTAAGTCCCGCCATCCCCCAACTGAGCATCCTTATTCTTATAATGGATTTTCTCTGTTACCCCGATTTTCTTAATTCACTCTCATGCAGGTCTACCGCGGCATCCCCTATCTGCCTGGTGAAGTCCGTGCCGCTGTCGCGATCGGAAATTTCGACGGCGTCCACCTCGGACACCAGGCGCTTCTCAGAAGCCTCTGCAGCCACGCTGCTTCCCACGGCGAAATCCCCTGTGCGCTCACCTTTGAACCGCACTCGAAGGAGTTCTTCGCGCCGGAGAAAGCCCCGTGCCGTATTTCCACGCTGCGGGACAAGGCGGACGCCATCGCATCCTGCGGTATCGAGAAACTTTTCTTCGCCCACTTCTCAGGCCGCATGGCAAGTCTCAGCGCCGAGCAGTTTGTGAAAGAAATTCTCGTTGACCGGCTTCACGCCTCCTTTGTCACGGTTGGGAGCAATTTCACCTTCGGTCAGGACGGAAAAGCAGGCGCTGATGACCTCGTGCGCATCGGCGCGAAGTATGGCATTGAGGTTTCCGCCAAAGATCTGATCGTGAAGGATAACGAGAATATCTCGTCCACCCGGCTGCGCGCCGCGCTCGCTGCTGGCGACCTGAAAGAAGCCGAACGGCTGCTCGGCCGCCCGTACTGCATGTCAGGCCGCGTTGTGCACGGTGAGCATCTCGGTCACACACTGGGATTTCCGACACTCAACCTCCGCCCTGTACCTCCGGGATGCCACGCTCAGCCCGCTCTCACCGGCGTCTTTGCCGTGATGGTTTCCGGCATCGTCCCCGGAAAAGAGCTGCCCGGTGTCACGAGCCTCGGCAACCGCCCTTCAATCGGCGGCAACCTGCAGTTCACCTGTGAAACGAACCTTCTCGACTGGACGGGCGACGCCTATGGGAAGCTGATCCGCGTGCGGTTCGTTGAAAAACTTCGGGACAACAAACGCTTTTCCGGCCTTGATGAACTCATTGCCGCGATCCATAACGACGCGATCCGCGCGCGCCGCATCTTCGGGCTTTCTATTGAAGCCGGGGGAGCCCCTGTCGCTTAAAGGTTGAAGCGACCGCGAAATTCTTAATACAACCAAAACTTAATCCATCCGAAGAGCCCGAGGGGGCCGGAGATTAAAGCAATATGGCCAAAACAACTGAAGACACCAAGAAGTATCCTCTCAACCTTCCAGACACGCCGTTCCCGATGCGCGGCGGCCTCGCCAAGCGTGAGCCGGCCTGGATCGACGAGTGGGAGAGGAAGGACATTTACCACGTCGTGCGCCGTGCCCGTCAGGGCGCGAAGAAGTTCCTGCTGCATGACGGCCCCCCGTATGCGAACGGGGACATTCACCTTGGCCACGCGGTGAACAAGATCCTGAAGGACATCATCAACAAGACGAAGCTGATCGAAGGCTACGACGTGCCGTACGTTCCGGGCTGGGACTGCCACGGCATGCCGATCGAAATTCAGATCGAGAAGCAGTACGGCAAGAACCTGCCGCCTGAAGAACGTCAGGCCAAGTGCCGCGCCTACGCGCACGAGCAGGTGAAGCGTCAGATGAAGGACTTCAAGCGCCTCGGCGTTCTCGCCGACTGGGGCAATCCTTACCTCACGCTCCGTCACGACACGGAAGCGAGCGAAATCCGCGCCCTCGCGGAAATCATGAAGAAGGGTTACGTGTACCGCGGCCTGAAGCCTGTGAACTGGTGCTTCGACTGCCAGAGCGCGCTCGCTGAGGCTGAAGTGGAATATAAGGACATCAAGGGTCCGACTCTTGACGTTGCCTTCCCGCTTTCTGATGAGGACCACGCCAAGGCTGAGAAGGCTTTCGGTGTCGCCATCACGAAGCCCTGCGCGATCGTGATCTGGACCACGACCCCGTGGACCATTCCCGCGAACCAGGCCCTAAACGTTCACCCCGAACTCAGCTATCAGCTGATCGATACCGGCAGCCGCCTCCTGATTCTTGGCGAGACGCTTGCCGCCTCCGCTCTGGAGCGTTACGGCATGACGGGCACGCCGCTCGCCACGGTGAAGGGCTCGGCGCTCGAAGGCATCCGTTTCCGCCATCCGCTTGCTGAGATGGATAAGGGCTACAGCCGCTTCTCTCCCGTGCTCCTCGCGGACTATGTTGACGCCTCTGCCGGTACCGGCATCGTTCACTCCGCCCCGGCTTACGGTGTCGACGACTTTAACTCCTGCAAGCGCTACGGGATGACGAATGACGAAATCCTGAACCCGGTGCAGGGCGACGGCACGTACGCTGAGAGCCTCCCGCTCTTCGGCGGCATGAATATCTGGAAGGCGAACCGCAAGATTCTCGACACGCTGCGTCTCGCCGGCAACCTTCTGAACGAAAGCTCCATCACCCACAGCTACATGCACTGCTGGCGCCACAAGACGCCGCTGATCTACCGCGCGACCACCCAGTGGTTTGTGCGCATGGATAAAGCGAACAGCGACACGCGCGGCGTGCTGCAGCCTGAAGGCGCCGCGGAACCCGAACCGCTCCGCGATGTCGCGCTCCGCGGCGTTGACGCAACGACCTTCTATCCGCCCTGGGGCTACAACCGGCTCCACGCGATGATTGCTAACCGCCCCGACTGGTGCCTCTCGCGTCAGCGCATCTGGGGTGTTCCGATGCCCTTCTTCCTGAAGAAGGACACCGGTGAACTGCATCCGCGCACTCTTGAAATCATGGAAGAAGTCGCGAAGAAAGTTGAGAAGGGCGGCATCGAAGTCTGGACCACCGCCAAGGCGTCTGACTTTATGCCTGAAGAAGAGGCCAAGCTTTACGAGAAGACGAACAACACGCTCGACGTGTGGTTTGACTCTGGCACCACACACTACACCGTGATGCGCGGCAGCCATAAAGATGATCTCGGCTTCCCGGCTGACCTCTACCTCGAAGGCTCCGATCAGCACCGCGGCTGGTTCCACAGCTCGCTGCTCACCGCTTCGATGATTGACGGTCGTCCGCCGTATAACGCCCTCCTCACGCACGGCTTCACCGTGGATGAGAACGGCGAAAAAATGTCGAAGTCGAAGGGCAACATCGTCCGCCCGCAGGAAATCTCCGACAAGTACGGTGCCGAAATCCTCCGTCTCTGGGTGGCTTCGACCGACTACACGGGTGAAATGCGCCTCGGTCAGACCATTCTGAAGGGTGTTGTTGACTCTTACCGCCGTATCCGCAACACACTCCGCTTCCTGCTCGCGAATACGAGCGACTTCTCGATTGAGAAGGATGCCGTTGACGTGAAAGACATGCTGGATATCGACCGCTGGGCCATTGCCCGCACGGCTGAGCTCCAGGCTGAAGTGATCAAGCTCGGTGACAAGTATGACTTCCATACCCTCGTCTCGCAGCTGCACGCTTTCGCCTCCGAGGATCTCGGCAGCTTCTACCTCGACATTCTGAAGGACCGTCTGTACACGACGAAGGCTGACAGCCTGCCGCGCCGTTCGGCCCAGACCGCGCTCTGGCACATCACGGCGACCTATCTCCGCCTGATGGCCCCGGTTCTGACCTTCACGGCCGAGGAAGCCTTTGCGGTCTTCAGCCCGAATAAGGACGGCACGATCTTCACGGAAACGCATCACAAGCTCCCCGAGATCGACGGCGCCGAGGATCTCCTCAAGCGCTGGGCTCTGATCCGCGAAGCCCGCAGCATCGCTCAGAAGGCGGTGGAAGACATCCGCTCTCAGGGAGAAGTCGGTTCTTCGCTCCAGGCTGAAGTCGAAATCCGCGCCTCCGGCGACACGTACGACGCGCTTGCCTCTCTGGGTGATGAGCTGAAGTTTGTCACCGTGACGAGCGCCGCCACCCTCGTGAAGGGCGCTGACGGCGAAGCCACTGTCTGCACCGCCCACAAGACCGCCGGTGAGAAGTGCGCCCGCTGCTGGCACTACGAGTCTGATGTCGGCTCCGTTGAAGGCTACGCTGACCTCTGCCCGCGCTGTGTCTCGAATCTCTTCGGGAACGGCGAACTGCGGGCGAAGGCCTGAGGACCCGGGATGGCATCTGTGTCCCGCTCCAGGACAGGCGCGATCCTCTGGTTCGCGCTTGCCCTCCTCGTGATCCTCGCGGACCAGGCCTCCAAGGCCTGGGCAAACGATGTTCTTGCCGCTTCCTGGATTCAGGTGACGGGGTTCTTTAACCTCGTCCTCCTGAGGAACACAGGCTCCGCCTTCTCGTTCCTCGCGGATGCAGGCGGCTGGCAGAAGCTGCTCTTCTCAGCCGTGGCAATCGGTGTCTCGGCCGCGATGGCTGCGGTCATCTGGAAGCATTCGGCTGAAAAGCTCGCTCCGGCCGCCGCGGCGCTCGTGCTCGGCGGCGCGATCGGCAATCTGATCGACCGCCTGATGCTCGGCTCTGTCACGGACTTCATCGACCTTCATATCGGTGATATCCACTGGCCGGCCTTTAACATCGCGGACTCAGCCATCGTGCTGGGCGTCATCTTTTTCATCCTGATTGAGCTGAAGAAGAAGTAGGTCCCAGGCGCTTTTTACAGCCAGGCATTCACAGCCCTCCGGAGCTTCACGGTTCCGGAGGGTTTTTCATGCGTCAGAGCGCCGAAAATTCTTTCTGACTCCGTATAATGAGTTGCATCATGCTGAAGAACCTCATCGCCAAGGCCGGCGTAAAGGCCGCCATGAACCCCATTGCCGACGATATGAAACGCGTGGACGCCATGATCCACACGTCGCTCGGCAGCGGCATCCACCGTGTTGCCGAAGTGGCTGACTACATTACGAGCTCCGGCGGCAAGCGGATGCGCCCGGCGCTCGTGCTGCTCATTTCGAAAGCGCTCGGTTACAAGGGCGATCAGGACGTGTTCCTCGGCGCCGTTATTGAAATCCTCCACACCGCCACGCTGATGCATGACGACGTGGTGGATGATTCCCCGATGCGCCGCGGCCGTCCGACGGCAAATGAGAAGTGGGATAACCCCACCGCGGTTCTGGTCGGCGACTTCCTTTACACGCGCGCCTTCCAGATGATGGTGAGCACAGGGAATCTGCGTGCCATGGCTGAAATCGCTGCGGCCGCGAACCGCCTTTCTGAAGGCGAAGTGCTTCAGATGGATAACGCGCATGATCCTTCGCTCTCGAAGGAGCGCTACTACGAAGTGATCGAACGGAAGACCGCCTGCCTCTTCAAGTGCGCGGCTCAGATCGCCTGCTCGATCGCGAATCCGCCCGAAGAACAGGAAAAGGCGCTCTGCGACTACGCGCTGCGTCTCGGCTATGCCTTCCAGATTGTGGATGACATCCTTGACTATGCGGGCGACGCCGCTACAACCGGCAAGAACCTCGGCGCGGACCTCGAGGAAGGCAAGGTCACGCTCCCGCTGATCTACGCGATGCAGCGTGCCTCTGACTCGGACCGGGCCCTGATCGAAGAAGCTATCCGCAAGGGACACGGTGACTTTGACCGCATCAACGCAATCGTACGCGACACCGGAGCGCTTGAAGCGGCCCGTGAGACAACCCGTGAGGAAGCGGCCCGCGGCATTGAAGCGCTGAAGGCCATTCCGGCAAGCCGCTACCGCGACGCGCTTGAACTCATCATCAACTACACCGTTGAACGCAACAAGTGACGCGGCAAGCCGCGTCCGCAAGGGGGAAAAGGATTGCAGCAGGAACTGACCCTCAAGGGTAAAACCATTCTCCTCGCCGCGACGGGCGGCATCGCGGTCTATAAGAGCTGCGAACTCGTGCGGCTCCTCATGAAGCGGGGAGCCGACGTCCGTGTCGTCATGACGGAAAACGCGGCGAAATTTGTGACGCCGCTCACCTTTGAAGCGCTGTCCGGGCATCCTGTCGTCACCAGCGAATGGGATACCCGCTCAGGCGTTATGCCTCATATCCGTCTTTCTGACGGCGCTGACCTCATTATTGTCGCCCCCGCCACAGCAAATACGATCGCGAAGGCCGCATGCGGCATCGCGGATAACGCTGTCTCGACACTCATCTGCGCACGCCGCGCTCCGATTGCCTTTGCCCCCGCGATGAACACCCGCATGTGGGAGAATCCGGCGAATACCCGGAATATCGAAACGCTGAAGCAGGATGGGATCGAAGTCTGGGGGCCGGCCGCCGGAAGCCTTGCCTGCGGTGACACGGGTGCCGGCCGGATGCTGGAGCCTGAGGAGATCGCGTCGCGGACCGAACTCATTCTTCACAGGAAACCGCTTGCGGGACGCCGCATTCTGATTACCGCGGGTCCCACCTACGAGGCGATTGACCCGGTGCGGGGCATCACAAACCGATCCAGCGGCCGCCAGGGCTACGCCATCGCGCGCGAAGCGGCGCTGCGCGGCGCCGCGGTTACGCTGATCTCAGGACCTGTTTCCCTTCCGGTTCCCTTCGGTGTCACCCGGATTTCTGTTGACTCGGCCTCCGCCATGCGGGATGAGGTTCTGAAGCGCACCTCGGGCGCGGACGCCTTCATCAGTGTGGCTGCCGTCTCTGACTGGCGTCCCGAGCACGTCTCGGATCAGAAGATCAAAAAGGACGGAAAAGCCGTCACCCTTAGCCTCACAGAGAATCCAGACATTCTTTCCGAAGTCGGTCATCTCAGTGCCGGACGCCCGGCCGTGGTGATCGGTTTTGCGGCGGAAACCGAGAACATCATTTCCTACGCCAGTAAGAAACTCCGGGCGAAAGCGGCTGATCTCATCATCGCGAATGACGCTGCCCATGCGCTCGGGTCGGAGGATAACGACGCGGTTTTCGTAACGGAATCCGGAGCCGAACCGCTTGGCCCCGGCCCGAAATCCCGTGTGGCAGAGGCTATTCTTGACCGCCTCGCCTCTCTCCTTGCCTAGTGTTGTAGGATGAATGGGTACGGATCATATCCGCATTCTGCAGGGGGAAAAAGATGAAAGATCCTTTCGGGCTTGAACCGGCTGACGGCGACTATGTTGCCTATATTGAGAAGCTGCAGGCTGGGAAAATCAGAAATCTCGATCCCCTGAAGACCGCAGCGAGTTCGCCTGCCGCGACAAATCCTGTTCCTCCCGGAACCCCGGAGTCGACAGCTGAGGCTGCCGAGGAGCGGGAACGGTCCGTGATGGCGGAGCTCGCGAAAATCGGCATTCCGGTCCCCTCTCCGATTCCGGAGCCACCGTCCTCCGCGCAGTCCACAATGGACCCTGGCCCCGCAGGAGAAACACCGTCCGAGCGTCTCAGGCGCCGCGCGCGTGAAGCGAACGCCCGCAACGCGGCGCGGGCTTTTTCGGGGCTCATTTCCTTCGTGAGCTTCGGTCTCATTGTGCTCGGCATCATTCTTGAGACACCGTGGCTCACCGTGGTCGGCATCATCCTCACTCTTTTCACCTTCAACCTCGCGGCGAACGGCCGTAAAAAGTAAACATGCTTCGTATTGCTCTCAAAGTGCTCGACCCCCGGGCGAAAGAACATCTTCCGAAAACCGCAACGGCGGGCTCTGCCGGAGTCGACCTGAAGGCGCTTCTTGATTCCCCCCTCACCGTGAATCCCGGTGAAACCACCCTCGTCCATACGGGGCTCGCGGTGCACATCGCGGATCCCGGCTACGCCGCTCTTATTCTTCCCCGCTCGGGGCTCGGCCATAAGCACGGCATCGTGCTCGGCAATCTCGTCGGTCTCATTGACTCTGATTACCAGGGCGAACTCATGATCTCCGTCTGGAACCGGGGGCGGGACGCCTTCACGATCAATCCCTTTGACCGCATCGCGCAGCTTGTGATTGTCCCGGTTGCCCAGCCTGAGTTTGAACTCGTGGATGAATTCGGCGAAACGGACCGCGGTACGAACGGCTTCGGTTCTACCGGCACCCGATAAGACAGCGGTTCCGCCGGCAACAGAAACGCCCTCAGGGAGTTCTCTCCTCTGAGGGCGTCTTTCTGTCCGGCGTCTGAAACAGAATCAGGCGGGAAGCGCTTCCTGCTTCTTCGGCCCCTGGGCTTCGCTTCCGGGGAACTTCAGCTGAACCTTTCCGCGGTTGAAGCCGACCGTCACCTTGCCGCCGTTTTTCAGCGGCCCGAAGAGCACTGCCTCAGCGAGCGGCCGCTCCACAATGTCCTGAATCAGGCGGCGCATTGGACGGGCTCCCATCTGAGGATCAAAGCCATGCTCGGCGAGGTAATTCCGCAGAGTCGACGTGAAGACCGGCTCCACATTCCGCTTTCTGAGGCTTTCAGCCACGTTCTTCAGGAACTTATCCGTGATCTTGAGAATCAGGGCGTGGGCAAGCGGCTTGAAGCGGATAATCGCGTCAAGACGGTTCCGGAATTCAGGCGAGAAATACTTCTTGATCTCCGCGGTGTCATCTCCCTCAGATTTCGCCTCACCGAAACCGATCACGTTACGCGAGATCATCCGGGCGCCGGCATTCGACGTCATGATGAGAATCACGTTCCGGAAATCCGCCTTGCGGCCGCTGTTATCCGTCAGTGTGCCGTTATCCATCACCTGCAGAAGCACGTTCAGAATATCCGGGTGTGCCTTCTCGATTTCATCCAGCAGCAGCACGCAGTAAGGATGCGCTGTCACCTGTTCTGTCAGCTGACCGCCCTGGGAGAAACCGACATACCCCGGAGGCGCGCCGATCAGGCGGCTCACCGTGTGGGGTTCCGAGTATTCGCTCATATCAAACCGGATCAGGCTGACGCCGAGCGACTCCGCGAGCTGCTTCGCAAGCTCAGTCTTGCCGACACCGGTGGGACCCGTGAAGAGGAAGGAACCCACCGGGCGGTCCGACTTGTCAAAGCCCGCGCGGGAGAGACGGATGGCGGACACTACCGCGTCCACCGCCTCGTCCTGACCGAAAATCCGCTTCTTCAGGTCTTCCGGCAGGTGATACAGCTTCTCTTCGTCGCCCTGAGAGAGCGTCGCCACCGGGATCTTCGTCATCTTCGCGATGGTTTCCTCAATCTCCCGCTCGTCGATTACGCTCTTTCGGGATTCGGCCGGCAGGAGCCGCTGCGCGGCACCCGCCTCATCGATCACATCGATCGCCTTATCAGGCAGCCTCTTATCACTCATATAGCGCTCAGAAAGCGTTACCGCGGCCTCAATCGCCTTATCGGTGTACTTGAGGCCGTGATGCTCCTCAAACTTCGCGCGAAGCCCCTTCAGGATCTGAACTGATTCATCCGCGGTCGGCGCCGGAACGTCAATCTTCTGGAAACGGCGGGCAAGCGCGCGGTCCTTCTCGAAAATGCGGCGGAATTCCTCATAGGTCGTTGCGCCGATGCAGGAAAGCTCACCGTTCGCGAGGGCGGGTTTCAGAAGATCCGCGGCATCGAGCGTCTGGCCGCCCGAGGTGGAACCCGCGCCGATCACCGTGTGGATTTCGTCAATGAAGAGCACCGTTTCCGGGCTTTCCTTCACGGCGTCCACGAGCCGCTTCATGCGGTCCTCAAAGTCGCCGCGATACTTCGTGCCGGCCACGAGCCTCCCCATGGAAAGCGAACGGATGACCCGCTTCTTCAGAATATCAGGCACTTTCCCGGAAACAATGCGGCTTGCGACACCTTCCGCGATCGCGGTCTTGCCGACCCCCGGCTCACCGACCAGCAGCGGATTATTCTTTCTGCGGCGGCAGAGCACCTGGATCACGCGAGTCATCTCTTCCTCGCGCCCGATCAGAGGATCAAGCTTCCCCTCTTTGGCCTTCTCATTCAGATTCACCGTAAAGGCATCAAGAATAGCGGCGCCTGCGGTGCCGGCTTCAGGTCCCTCGTCTCCGGCGGGACCCGCGGGTTCGGCGAAAGACTCCTGATAGTCGTCCCGATGAAGATCCGTGAGGTATTCGACAAGACTCAGCTTATCGAGTCCCTGCTCGGTGAGATAAGCGACAGCCCAGCTGTCAGGCTCATCAAAAATCGAGACAAGCACATCTTCCCCATGCAGATCCTGATCCTTGCGGCCGGACTGCTGCACGTGCACCAGGGCCCGCTCGATCACCCGCTGGAACCCGACAGACGGCTGCGGATCCTCTTTCAGCGTCGCGAGCTTCGGCACCTTCGTATCGATAAATTCCTCGAGATTCCTCTTCAGCTGCGACTTGGAGCAGCCGAAGTAGGCAAGGACGCGGCTGACACGGTCATTCGAGAGCAGTTCGAGCAGCAGCGCCTCGACCGTAATCAGCTGACTGCGGACCGTTGTCGCCGTGACGAATGTGTTCTGAAAGTTCTTTTCCAGCTGTCTGTCGATCATGATTATTCCTGCCGTTCAACCAAGCACCGGAAAGGGAAGCCATTGTCCTTCGCGAGATGCATCGCTCTCGCCGCCAGACTTTCCGCCACATCTTTTACATAGACGCCTGCAATGCCGCGGCCGGTCTGGTGGACCTCAAGCATGAGCTTTTCCGCTTCTTCGCACGTTTTGCCAAAAAGCTTGCGAAGCACGAAGACTACGAAGTCCATCGTCGTGTAGTCATCATTCAGCAGCACAACACGCCACATCGGAGGAAGAGCACAGGCTCTGTGTTCCTTCACCGCAAGGCACGTACCGCTGCATCTTTCAATTTTCTGCCGCGTCATTCCGGATTAAGTTCCAATTAAGTAATTCCATTTTGCAAAAAAAAACGGAGAGCAGTGAGGCTTCTCATCACGGGTCTGAGTGAAAACGCATATTTTTATTGACGAAACCCACCTTTTTATCAGTTAAATCCCTTGTGAGGTATGCAAGTTTTAGGAATATGGCGTATTGTCTGAAGTGTGCGGTAAGCTTGATCGAGCAGAACTTGTATCACGCTCGCTGCTCGACCCCTTCGGGCTTTTCCGCAGGGTGGTTCTTCTGCCTGTCCTATCAGGCCCTCTATTGTGGCTCATCAGGCAGAATCTGTATCAGATGGAGATTTACAAATGGCTACCGGTATTGTGAAGTGGTTCAATGACGCCAAGGGTTACGGCTTCATTACCCCGGATGAAAAGGGAGAAGACCTCTTCGCTCATTTCTCTGCGATTAAGATGGACGGCTTCAAGTCCCTGAAAGAAGGGCAGCGCGTGACGTTTGACGTGGTCGATGGCCCGAAGGGCAAGCAGGCCGCGAACATCATGCCGGCTGAGTAATAACTGCTTCACGCCGAAACCCCGTTGTTTCCTCCCTGTGGGGGAACAGCGGGTTTTTTATTGCCATGAAAAAACTGCTCCGGATTTTTGCCCCCGCTGTTTTCGCAGTCACAGCCGCCGCGGCTGGCGCCTCCGGCACTGCGTCGATTGAGATCCGCGGCCACAGCGCGTCGGTCTCAGTCGCAGAGACAGCGGAAGAGCTGCAGCACGGACTGATGGGGGTTCAGGCGATGCCTGAGAATCGGGGCATGTTGTTTGTCTTTCCGAAAAGCGGCTCCTGGTGCATGTGGATGAAAAACACCCCGCTTCCGCTCTCTGTCGCATTCTTTGACGACAATTTCCGCCTGATTTCGATTGCCTCGATGACGCCCTGGTCCACGGAAATTCACTGCGCGCTGAACCCCGCGCGCTACGCGCTTGAAATGAATGACGGTTGGTTCAGGGCCCGGGGAATTTCCCCCGGTGACACGCTCAGCGTGACCCGCCGTCCCTGATCCCCTGACCTCAGGACTGCTTCGGATGGACCTCAGAAACAGTGAGGGACGCCTCACCGTCGGGCAGCACCGCGGTCACCGACTCCCCCTTTCTCAGCGACTTCACGCTCCGGACAATCCCCGCGTCACGGTAAAGCAGCGCGAATCCTCTCTCCAGCACGCGGCTCACTTCGAGAGACTTCATTTTGGATTCTTCAAACCGAAGCGCGGTCCGGCGTTCATCCAGCCCTGAGGCTGCCACCGCGGCGAGTCTCGTCCGCAGGGTCAGCAGATCTTTCCCCGACTCTCTGAATGCCGGTTTCGCGGTCGCGAGACGCTGAGCGAGAAGCCCGAGCCTCGCGCTTTCACGGCTTACCCCAGGATCGGCCCCGGAAAAGAAAAGCGTCGCCCTCATGAGGGTTTCCTCCGCCTGCTTCAGTTTCTCTGAAAGCCCGCCCCTCAGGCCGGACGCCGCGGCATCCAGCCTTCGCCCCTCGGCGTCAAGCTTCGGTCGGTGAGAGACAATCACCGATTCCGAATTCCGGAGACGCTTTGTTTCCTCCTGAAGCGACTTCTTCAGCCGATCTTCAAGGAAATTACGCATGACAATTGGCTGAAGCTCTGCCCGGCCGAAAACCGTCTCGAGCCGACGGCGAAGCCTGGGGGTCGCTTCGGAAAGCTTCGAACGGCCGCCCTGAATAAGAAGCAGCGGCGATTTTCTGATTTTTTCTTCCGCAAGCTGCAGCGCGGCCCGGCCGCCGCGAAGGAGCTCTTCCGGTGTACCCAGCCGCGTTTCCGCCATATCGAGCCGCTGCGAGGCTTCCCGCATCACGCCCTCTTCGGCCCGCTTCAGACGGTTAACGAGACTTCCGAGCCGCTGCATCAGATCAGACTCCGCAGCTGCCGCATGCTCCGCGGCCGCGGTCGGCGTAGCGGCTCTCAGATCAGCCGCGAGATCCGCGATTGTCGTATCAGACTCGTGCCCGATTCCGGTGATAACGGGAATCGGAGACATTCTGATGGCTCTCGCCACCCGCTCATCATTGAAGCAGGCGAGATCTTCAAAAGACCCGCCGCCGCGGACAAGCAGAATCACTTCTGCTTTTTCGGATTCCCCTGCCCGCCGGAGCGCTTCCGCGATCTCGGCCGCGGCTCCGGATCCCTGGACTGACGCGGGATAGATTTCAAGCGCCACGTAGGGCGCGCGCTTTTCGAAGGTCTGGATGACATCACGCAGTCCCGCAGCTTTCAGACTGGTCACGATTGCCGCTGTCCGCGGGACAGACGGCACCGGGCGTTTCAGCTCCAGGCTGAACAGTCCCTCGCTCTCAAGCTTCGCCTTCAGGCGCAGAAACTCTTCGTACAGCGCCCCAAGACCAGACTTCCGGATCCGGTTCACTGTCAGCTGCAGCCGTCCTCTCTTCATATATAGAGAGGGTTCCGCGTAGACCTCGATCTTGTCACCAACCTTCGGCTCAAACCCGACCGACTGGTACTGGGACCGGTACATGACGCAGGAAATCTGTGCCTCGCGGTCCTTCAGATCAAAGTAGCAGTGACCGCTTGAAGCCACCATGAAGCTCGCGATCTCCCCCTCAACCCAGGCGGGAGGAAAGGCTGCCCTGAGCGAATTCTGAATGCCGCGACAGATATCGGACACGGAAATCACCGCGGCACGGGTTTCCCGTACAGGTTCCGGGGCCCGGAATCCGTACGCGTCCCCTGACAGCACATCCGAGCGGTAGCGGGAACGGGTGGATGCGGGCCGCGCGGCTCTCAGGCTGGAGCGCTTCGCGGGTTCCCGGGGAGTAGCCCCGCCCGCGGCGTCTCCGCCGAAAAGCGAATACGTGTCGAAATCATCCTTCATTGGATATCCGTCCTCTTTCTGTTCTCTGCAGTCCACTGTGAGAGTGATGATAAGCCGGTTTTAAAAAAGGCCGAAGCGGATCTCACGGTCCCGGATTTTCTCCTTTTCGGTTTCTGCACAGTTTTACGCTTTTCCGGTTTTGTCAACCCCCGCGATCCCCGAGGACTTCCCGGGAACCCCGAGTATAACCTATAACAATATGATTTTAAAATATTAAATTTTTATTTCAGTGGAATTCCATGATTTCGAAAAGTGACGGTTCTTCAGCCACTTAGGGGATTTCTCCACAATTGTTCACACACTTATCCACAGGCTTTTCCAGTTCCCATTTATGAAGTCAAAGATCATCATTTGATACTTTACTGATAAAAGGCTGCTTATTTTTTTGTTTTTTCTCTGTTTTTAATTCTGATAACAGCATTCATCATGCCTATCGGAATATCGCTTTCCCCTGTGGATTGCAAAGCCGGGGGATAAGTCCTCTTTTCTTTCCTGAATCCAGACAGAACAGTTTTGCCGGATCCCCTGTTTCCGGGGATCTTCAGTCTGATTAATTTTTAATCAATAAATTTTTATCCTGTTTTTTCATATAGTTGTATGAGTTTTCCCGGGGCAGTCAACATCGCTGTTCACCAGACCCGTGATAAAGATATCAAGTGATTGATTAAATTCTACTTTTACCGATATAACCGCTGTTTTTGGACAAGCTCCAGGCTGGCATCACCAAAAATGGCTATTTTTCATAGAGATAGGAGTGAAACCGCGGTATCCGCGGGCTTCCGGCTTCTTGCCCGATACCGGTCACTGACGGGGAAAATTATTCCGACCCTCTGACATGACTCCGGTAATAAACACGGATCTGATTGATTTAATTTATAATTTTAAAAAGTTCAGATTATCCACAGGCCGTTTTTCCCGCAATCAATCAGAGGGTTATTTATTTTTCCCCGGAGTTGTCCACAGATTTCACCGGATACCGGGATCCCGCCTTCGCACGTCAATCCCCGATCCATTATCATTGCATGCATGACTAATCACACCTGCGAACCTCCCCCGGCATCTCCGCTCGAGGCGCCGCATATTCTTTCTTCCAGAACGGCAATGGATTCAGATCGTCCCCGATCAGGTAACTCACAGCAGTCTCCCAAACCTGAAATGAAACCGGCTTCGCGCGCCCGCGCAACGCTGGAAAACTGGCTGCATGGCCAGTGGTCGAAAAAAGGTCTTTTTTCTCTGGTTTTCTCCCCGCTTTCTCTCGCGTTTCTCGCTGTCTCACGGTACCGTGAGAAGCACGCAACGCCCGAGCGTCTGCCGGTTCCCGTGGTCATTGTCGGGAACATCTATGTCGGCGGCACGGGGAAGACTCCGGTCACGATTGCCATTGCCCGCGGTCTCATGAAGCGCGGCTGGAAGCCTGGCATCATCAGCCGCGGCTATGGAAGGAAATCCGACGCTGTGCAGCTTGTGACGCCTGACTCGCGCGCAGCCTCGTCCGGCGACGAACCGCTTCTGATTGCCCGCAAGACCGCCGCGCCTGTGGCTGTCGGCCGCGATCGGGTCGCGGCGGGGCGGCTGCTTCTCAAGTCCTTCCCGGACACTGACATCATCATTTCCGATGACGGTCTGCAGCACTACTCGCTGCACCGCGATGTTGAACTCTGCGTGGTGGGAGCCCACGGTATCGGAAACGGCTGGGTGCTCCCCGCCGGTCCCCTCCGTGAGCCGCCGTCAAGGCTTGACCGTGTGGATGCGATTATTCTGAATACAACGGATGAGATTCTCGACACGAGAACCCCGCGTTTTGCCTCCAGCCCGTATCTCGGTGAATGCCGCAATCTCGCGACCGGTGAAACGCTCCCGATTGATGACCTCGCGGAGAGGTTTGAAGGAAAATCCTTCGCTGCCGCCGCCGGCATTGCCGTTCCGGGAAGATTCTTCGCCATGCTCCGGGGCCGCGGCATTGCCTGCAGTCCGTGCGTTGAGCTGGGAGATCATTATGATTTCCACGCGAACCCCTTTGCTGACATCACGGCTGACTGCATCCTCATTACGGAAAAGGATGCCGTGAAGTGTCACCAGGTGCCCGGAATCGCTTCCGACTCCCGGATCTGGACTGTGGGGTACGATATCGCCCTCGAAGACTACCTGCTCGACTTCATTGATCAGAAGGCGCGGGAAGCCCGTCATCCGAACCCATCCGCCAATGGAGCCACTCATGAATCCTAACGTCACTGAGAATCTCGTCTGCCCGGTCTGCAAGGGCAGGCTCGGCTGGAACGCAGAGTCAGAGGAATTCCTCTGCACGGCCTGCGGCCTCGCCTTTGCCGTCCGGGACGGCATCCCTGACATGATCGCGCACGACGCGCGTGAAATGACAGAGGAAGAGCTTGAGGAGCTCCGGCTGAAGGAGAAAAAAGCCGAGGCTTCCGCTGCCCGGCTCTGAAAAAGCTGAAAGATATATGACCTACAACATTGTGATCCCCGCCCGGATGAAGTCGACCCGGCTTCCCGGCAAGCCTCTGATGGATATCGCGGGGAAACCCATGATCGTGCGTGTGGCTGAACGGGCGAAGCTCACCGGCGCCTCCCGGATTGTCGTAGCGACTGATCACCCCCAGATCGTTGACGCGTGCGAACGCGAAGGCGTTGAAGCCGTCCTCACGCAGGAATCCCACCCGACCGGAACGGACCGGATCGCGGAGGTCTGCCAGAAGCTGCACTTTGAAGAGGATGAGATCGTCGTGAACATTCAGGGCGACGAACCGCTCATCCCGCCGTCCGTCGTTGACCGCGTGGCGAGCCTCCTCGCACAGAAGCCTGGCTGCGCCATCGCAACCGCGGCTCACCCGATTGCCACAGTAGAGGATTTTCTGAATCCGAACGTTGTGAAGGTAGAGCTGAACGCGCTCGGTGAGGCGATGACCTTCACCCGGGCGCCGACCCCCTGGCCCCGCGACGCTTTCCGCGCCGGTCCTCCGTATGAGCTTCCCGAACGATTCCGGGCTCTCCATCACATTGGGCTCTACGCCTACCGCGCGCGGTTCCTCCGGGCGTTTTCCGAGCTCCCGCCGGCTCCGATAGAGCAGACGGAGAGTCTTGAGCAGCTCAGGGCTCTCTGGAACGGCGAGCGGATCGCGGTTCTCGTGCTTGAGCAGGAGCTCCCGGCCGGTGTGGATACGGAGTCTGACCTCGAACGGGTCCGCGAGGTGTATGCCCGGGGCAATCTCCCGCTCTGATTTCTGCCCCCTGTTATAGGGGTATGCAGGATTGCCCGGAGACTCACCGGCGCTTAAAATAACGGACTTAAAAGCCCAAGCGGGCGGTACCCGATCCGTCCGCAGAACTTGTTTTGGAGATAAAAATATGCGTCTTATTCTGATCGGACCTCCCGGCGCCGGAAAGGGCACCCAGGCTGCCTTCATCAAGGAACGCTTCGCGATCCCCCAGATTTCCACCGGCGACATGCTTCGCGCGGCTGTGAAGGCGGGAACCCCGCTCGGCCTCAAGGCGAAGTCCGTCATGGAATCGGGCGCTCTGGTGAGCGACGACATCATCCTCGGGCTCATGGAAGAACGTCTCGCGCAGCCTGACTGCAAGAACGGTTTCCTGCTCGACGGCTTCCCCCGCACGATTCCGCAGGCCGAAGCCCTGAAGAAGACCGGTATTCCGATCGACTTCGTGCTCGAAATCTCCGTGCCTGATGATGAGATCGTGCGCCGCATCAGCGGCCGCCGCGTTGACCCGGTCTCCGGCCGCACTTACCACATCGTCTACAACCCCCCGAAGGTTGAGGGCAAGGACGACGTGACGGGTAATCCGCTGATCCAGCGTGATGACGACAAGGAAGACGTTGTCCGTCACCGTCTCGAGGTTTATCACAATCAGACCGAAGCGCTCGTGAAGTTCTACGGCGATCTCGCGAAGTCCGGCGACAAGACGGCTCCGCAGTACCGCGCGATTTCCGGTCTCGGCACGATTGATGAGATCACGGCCCGTGTGTTCGACGCTCTGAAGTAATTCAGACACCGGACGCGGAGTTCCGCTATGCGGCCTGCCGGCAGTAAGCCTGGCAGGCCGTATTGTTTTCGGGACTGCCCCAGGCGTACAGCCCTCTAAGGAACTCCCCTGACCTTAACAGAATGTAACGGCCCTTTCACCCCCGGTTCGGTATCATAGAAAAATATCCCGCGCTGTACGCGGAACACTCTCTGGCAGCCCCTGCCCGGGAGATCCTCTCTTAGGAAAGTTTGTCGCACTGATCATGGAAAATATCCGTCATTTCACCAAACGCTTCATTCTCGCGGCCTCTGCCGCCGCGGTCTGCGCGCTGACCCTTGCCGGCTGCCAGACAACCGGTCAGAAGACGGCATCCGCCCCTTCCGCTCAGGAATCTTCTCCGGTCGTATCCGAAAGCGTCAACCGCTTTGACGACGGCACTTACGGTTTCATGCTCACTCAGGTTCCTTCCATCAAGGGAGCGAAGCCGCTCGGTCTCACCACACTGCAGGCGTTCGAGGGTGAAGGCGTGTACTACTTCAATGACCGCGAGGAGTCGAACTTCCGCATCGATCAGAAGAAGAATGACACCACCTACACTGTGAAAGAGACCTATCCGAAGGGACAGAAGGCTCACGGGTTTGCCTGGGGCACGAACGTGAATTCGATCGTCCGCTCCGGAAACTCGGTTTCCGCAGAATTCCCGAGCTACCTCACCTCTGAGCCTGACGGTTCGGTGAAGCTTTACTCGGATAACTCAAAGAACCCGGTCGCGATGCGTCTGAAGCTCTACGCGTTTGATGTGTCCGGCCAGTACATCTATCACTATCTCCGGTCCCGCACGAACTATCCGACCCCGGCTGCCGGCGTGATCTCCGCCCGCTTCCCGAAGGGCTCTGTGGTCTACATGCCTCAGATTGCCATGACGCAGGATCAGTATGTGGTGCTGAAGCCGGATGCCTTCACGGGTGCCGGTAACGTTGAAGGGTTCGTCCGCACGTTCAGCCGCGATATTCCTTACTGCCTCAGCTACCTCCCGCGCGTTGGCTTCAAAGCTTACGGTGTTGTCTTTGACCCGACTGCAGGCGCCCCCGCTCCTACCCAGTTCAAGGTTGTAACGAAGACCCGCTACGTGAAGAATAAGCGCGGCAAGCGCGTGAAGCAGCGTTATCAGGAGAAAGTCGCACTCCCGGCAACGGGAGCGTCTGCCATCCCGGAAAACGGCGAAGTGAGCCTTTACTCTGTGAAGACCGGCACGGTCTTCTGCCAGAGCACCTCGAAGACTCCGGAAACCCGCGGTTCCTACAGCATCAAGACGGTTGACGGTACGAAGGGCATCGCCTTCTCCTTCCCGTCCACGGTGAAGGCACCTGATACGGGCATCTTTGAACTGTCGCGCGACGCGGTGTCGCTCGCCCTTGTGGAAATCCACCGCGGCAAGTCGACCACGGTCGTTCCGGGTTACTTTGTGAAGGCTGATAAGCCGATCACGGACTTCCAGTACCGCTTCAACGGCGTAGCCGCCAAGGCTGTGCGTGAAGCGCTCGCCTCTGTCCGCCAGCAGGCTCAGAAGTAATTCTCCCCCAGGCAGCGTCTCTCTTAAAGAAAGCCCTCAGGTTCCATCGGGAACCTGAGGGCTTCATTCTGTCTGTCTCCGGGAAAGAGACGTGAGGCTAATCTTCCATACCGGCCTCTGGCTTCACTTCCTTCCAGGCCAGACGCACAATCTCACCGGCTTTCTTCGTTTTCCAGAGCGCCGGATCCGTGAGGAGCCGTCTCCAGTGACGGGCGCCCGGAAGTCCCAGCGCGAGTCCCATCAGATGGTTCACCGCGGTTCTCGCGGCGAGCGGTTCGCGCTCCTGCACGAGATCCACATAGTCCGCCATCTGCTCCACCACTTCATCCCGCGTGAGCGTGCTCTCCGGGTCGCCGTACAGCGCGTGATCCACCTCCGTAAGAAGCCAGGGGTTGTTGTACGCCTCACGCCCGAGCATCACACCGTCAAAACGCCCAAGTTCCGTCTGACATTCGCTGAACGTCTTGATCCCGCCATTCACGACAAAGATGCTGTCCGGGAAATCCGCCTTCAGCTGTGCGGCAAGCTCACGGTTAAGCGGCGGAATATCGCGGTTCTCTTTCGGGGACAGCCCCTTCAGCCAGGCGGCTCTCGCGTGCACGATGAAGACCCGGGTGCCGGCCTCATGAACCGTGCCGACGAAGTCACGGACAAAGCCGTAGGAGGTCTGATCATCCACGCCGATCCGGTGCTTCACGGTCACCGGTACCGACACGCTGTCCTGCATGGCTTTAAGACAGTCCGCAACCTTCTGCGGGGAAAGCATCAGGACCACGCCGAAGTCTCCGGACTGCACGCGGGGCGAGGGGCAGCCGCAGTTGAGGTTGATCTCGTCAAACCCGGCCTCTTCCCCCCATTTCGCGCACTGGGCGAGCTCCGCCGGATTGGATCCGCCAAGCTGCAGCGCGACAGGATTCACCCCCTTCTCATACCCGAGGAGCCGTGCCCGGTTCCCATGCACCAGCGCGGGCGACGCGATCATCTCGGTGTAGAGTCTCGCGCGCTTTGAGAGGAGCCTGTGAAAGTGCCGGCACCACTCGTCCGTCCAGTCGATCATCGGCGCGACGCAGAATCGCCAGTCCTCAGGCTTCAGCTCTGTCTGAAGTGCCATTATCTTTTTCCGTCCTGATAACACCGGCGGGAAGCCTCCCGCCGATTGAAAAAAAGAGCGGTATTTTTTAATCTGCCGCCCTTCTCCAAACCTACTTCTCGAAGCAGTCGCCGTCGAGATAAAGCCATCGTCCTTCCCGCTTCACGAACCGCGACAATTCATGAAGCCTGAAGGCTCCGGCGCCTCCCGAGCGGCCTCGCGCCACGTATTCAACCTCTGCGGTGTCAGGCCCCGTTTCCCGGAATGAGCGGATTTCAAGCCCGAGCCACATGATGGGATTGGCCTTCAGATCCAGGTCCGCGGGGCAGTTTTCCTCGCACCACGTGTCCCGAACGTACTTCTCCAGTCCCAGCGCGTAGGCGCTGTAGCGGCTTGCCATCAGACTCCGGGCGTCAGGCGCCGGAGTCCCGGCGTGATACCTGCCGCAGCAGTCCTCATACGTCTTCCCGCTGCCGCAGGGGCAGAGGGAAGGAGCGGTATGCTTCGATTTCTTCACTTTCTGAAGCGATTCCGAAGGAATTATTCCTCGGAAACGTCCGGATCGCCGAACTCAGCCTGAGCCGCACGGGCAGCGCGCTTGCGTTCGAATTCCTTCAGATAGCGCTTGCGCAGACGGATCGACTTCGGGGTGATTTCCACGAGTTCGTCGTCGTTGATGAATTCCACAGCGCTTTCCAGCGTGAGCTGGGTCGGGGGCACGAGGCGGATCGCTTCGTCGGAGCCGGAAGCACGCACGTTGGTGAGGTGCTTCGTACGGATCGCGTTCACGACGATGTCGTTTTCACGCGAATGCTCGCCGATGATCATGCCTTCGTACACAGCGTCGCCCGGGCTCACGAAGAGACGGCCGCGTTCCTGGATGTACCAGAGAGCATAGGCCACGGCATTGCCGTCTTCACCGGAGATGATGGCGCCGGAACGGCGTTCGCCGACGCTGCCCTGCTTGATCGGGGCGTAGTCGTCAAACACGTGGCTCATGATGCCGGTGCCGCGGCACATCGTCATGAAGAGGCTCTGGAAACCGATCAGGCCGCGGGCCGGGATACGGTACTCAAGGCGCACACGGCCCTTGCCGTCCGGCTCCATGTCGGTGAGTTCGCCCTTGCGGCGGCCGAGCTCTTCCATCACGGAACCCTGATGTTCTTCTTCAACATCAACCGTCAGGAGCTCATACGGCTCCATCTTGACGCCGTTCTCTTCCTTGATAATCACGCGCGGACGGGAAACGGCAATTTCGAATCCCTCGCGGCGCATATTTTCAAGAAGAACCGTGAGATGCAGTTCACCGCGGCCGGACACGAGGAACACCTTCTCATCCTTCGTGTTCTCGACGCGCATGGCGACGTTCGACTTCAGCTCGCGGGCGAGACGCTCACGGATCTGGCGGCTCGTCACGAACTTGCCTTCCTTGCCGGCGAGAGGCGACGTGTTCACCATGAATTCCATCTTGAGGGTCGGCTCATCGACGTGCAGCATCGGGAGCGCTTCCGGATGATCCGTGCTCGTGATGGTTGTGCCGATGTTCAGATCTTCAATACCCGTGACGAGAACGATGTCGCCGGCCTGAGCGGAGGGCGTTTCCTTGCGTTCAAGGCCTTCGAACTGAAGAATCTGATTGATCTTGCCGCGCTTCGGCGTATCTTCCGGACCGTCCATGAAGCAGACATTCTGGCCAGCGGTCAGGGTGCCGCGGTGCACACGGCCGATACCGATCTTGCCGACGTAGCTCGAGTAGTCGAGCGAGCAGATCTGGAGGATCAGGTTGCCGTTCGGATCGTCTTCACGGACCGGAACCTTTTCGAGCACGGTGTCGAGAATGGCGTCAAGGTTGCCGATCTTCTTCAGCTCTTCGACGTCGTCGGTGAGGCCTGCGTAGCCATTCAGGGCGGAGGCGTAGATCACCGGGAAGTCGAGCTGTTCCTCGGTCGCACCGAGCTTATCGAACAGATCAAACGTCTGGTTCACAACCCACTCAGGACGGGCACCCGGACGGTCAACCTTATTCACGATCACGATCGGCTTCAGGCCCTGGGCGAGTGCCTTGCGGGTCACGAAGCGGGTCTGCGGCATCGGGCCGTCAACCGCGTCAACGAGCAGCAGCACACCGTCCACCATGGAGAGCACGCGCTCCACTTCACCGCCGAAGTCGGCGTGCCCGGGGGTATCGATGATGTTGATGTGAACGCCCTTCCACTCAACGGCGCAGTTCTTCGCGAGAATCGTGATGCCGCGTTCCTTTTCGATCGCGTTGCTGTCCATCACGCGCTGTTCAACTTCCTGGTTTTCACGGAAGGTGCCGGCACACTTCAGAAGGCCGTCCACCAGGGTCGTCTTACCGTGGTCAACGTGGGCAATAATCGCAATATTGCGAATGGCTCTTGTCATTTCTCTTAGTCTCTTTAATCAGTAGCTATTAATCTTTCCGGAGCAAGCACGCCGCGTTCATTCACCGTAGCGGTCCCCAGCAATTCCTTTCCCGGTCCATAGACCCGCACTCTCCCGCGTTCCGCGAGGTGAAGCGCAAGCCTCTGTCCGTTCTTAAACCTCTCAGTCTCAGCGGCCGCCAGTTCAACGGGCGCGAGGCTCTGGATCAGCTCATCTGGCGGACGGAGCATCGCCCGGCGTTTTATCGCGTCGGGTTCCCGCTCCAGTGTCTCCAGAGTAATTGCATCCTTCAGATCCAGATCTCCAACGCGGGTCCGGCAAAGCGCTGACATCGTCGCGCCGCATCCGAGGAGGTGTCCAAGATCTTCAATCAGAGTGCGGATATAGGTTCCTTTGGAAACCACACACTCCATTTCCACCGTATTTCCATCAAGCGACAGAATGTCAAAACGGTAGATTGTAACCAGTCTCGGCTCTCTTTCCACCGTTTCACCCTGCCGGGCGAGGCGGTATAGCGCAACTCCGTCACGCTTCAGAGCCGAATACATCGGCGGAACCTGTTTGATCGGGCCGGTAAGTTTCGCGGCAGCGGCCTTCACTTCATCCAGTGTCACAGAGACTTCATGCGTCTTCAGCACAGTCCCCGTACGGTCGCCGGTATCCGTTTCCACGCCAAGCGTTGCCACGGCTCTGTAAGCCTTGTCAGCGTGCAGCAGATCGGCGGAGAACTTCGTTGCCTCACCGAAAGCGAGCGGCAGAAGTCCGGTCGCCATCGGATCGAGCGTTCCGCAGTGCCCGGCCTTCGCCGCGTTCAGCAGGCGGCGGGCCGTCTGCAGTTCGCGGTTAGAGCTCGCGCCTTCCCCCTTATTCAGGAGGAGTACGCCGTTCACGCGGTCGCCATGATGACCTCTTGGCACGTTACTTCCCCGGATTCTGATCCAGCGCTTCCGCGATCAGCTTATCCATCGCGAAGCCGCGGTCCACACTCGTGTCATACACGAAGTGAAGCGTCGGAACCGTGTGGATGCGCAGCTGCCTGAAAATCAGGCTGCGGAGCATACCGGCCGCGGCGTTGAGCCCTTCGCGGCAGGCTTCCGGTTCAGAACCGATCACCGTGAAATAAATGTTCGCGTGCGCGTAGTCCGGCGTGATTTCGCAGCCGGTCACAGTGACAAAACCAACCCGAGGATCACGCACCTCTTTCGGGATCAGTTCGGCGATATCACGCGCAATCTGATCGGCAATTCTGGTCGAGCGCCCGGGCTTAGCCTTTCTCACGTTATCTCTACCTCAAATCAAAATTCAAAAAATCAGAATGCCACCTGCCCCCGGATTGCTCCGGGGAGAGGCGGCATGCGTTCCGCTGCTTAGAGCGTACGGGCGACTTCCGTCACCTCGAACACTTCCAGCTGATCGCCTTCCTTGATGTCCTCGTAGCCCTTCAGCGAGATACCGCATTCCTGGCCGGCATTCATCTCGCGGACGTCATCCTTGAAGTGCTTCAGAGAGGCGAGTTCGCCGGTCCAGATCACCACGTTGTCGCGCAGCAGGCGGATATTCGCGTTGCGGCGGATAACGCCTTCCACGACACGGCAGCCGGCGATGTTGCCAACCTTCGGCACGTGAATAACCTGACGGACTTCGGCAAGACCAAGGTTCGTTTCCTTCTTCACCGGGGCAAGCATACCGCCCATGGCAGCCTTGATCTCGTTCACGGCATCGTAAATGATGTCGTAGTAACGGATCTCAACGCCTTCGTGCTCGGCAAGCTTTCTCGCACCAGCATCGGCTCGGACATTGAACCCGACGATGATGGCGCCGGCAGCAATGGCGAGGTTGACGTCGGTTTCAGAAATACCGCCCACCGCGGAGTGAACGATCTGAACGCGGACTTCGTCGGTCGACAGCTTCTGGAAGGCCTGGACGATAGCTTCCTGGGAACCCTGAAGGTCAGCCTTGACGATGAGGGGCAGAGTCTTCTGCTTGCCGTCATTGTCCTTGAAGATGTTCTGCAGGCTGGCGGCCTGAGCCTTCGCGAGCTTCACGTCACGGTACTTGCCCTGACGGAAGAGAGCGATTTCACGGGCCTTGCGTTCATCAGGCAGGACGAAGAATTCGTCACCGGCCTGCGGAATGCCGGAAAGACCCTGGATTTCCACCGGGATCGACGGACCGGCATCTTTCACCGGCTTGCCGTTTTCACCGACCATCGCTCGGACACGGCCGAACTGAGCACCGGCGAGCACCACGTCACCGCGGTTAAGACGGCCGGACTGCACGAGGACAGAGGCCACCGGGCCACGGCCGCGGTCGAGTCGGGATTCCAGCACGACACCGCGGGCCAGACCCTGATCCGGAGCCTTGAGTTCCAGCATTTCGGCCTGGAGCAGCACGTTTTCGAGCAGCTCATCGATACCGAGACCGGTCTTCGCGGACACGTTCACGAACGGAGCGTCGCCGCCGTACTCTTCCGGAATCACCTCATTCTGAACGAGTTCCTGCTTCACCACTTCCGGATGGGCGCCGGGCTTATCGCACTTATTGATAGCGACAACGATCGGCACGCCGGCGGAACGGGCGTGAGCAATAGCTTCCTTCGTCTGGGGCATGACACCGTCATCGGCGGCCACCACCAGAATCACGATATCCGTCACCTGGGCACCGCGGGCACGCATGGCGGTAAACGCCTCATGGCCCGGGGTATCGAGGAAGGTGATGATGCCGCGCGGCGTCTTCACGTGGTAGGCGCCGATATGCTGCGTAATGCCGCCCGCTTCGCCAGCCGCCACACGGGTGCGGCGGATGTAGTCGAGGAGGGAGGTCTTGCCGTGGTCAACGTGACCCATGATCGTAACGACCGGGGGACGCGGAACCGCGGGGTATTCATTCTTGTCACCGATTTCGCCGAGGAAGGCTTCCGGATCGTCAGCCTTAGCAACGACCGGCTTGTGGCCCATTTCCTCAACAACGATCATCGCGGTGTCCTGATCGAGCATCTGGTTGATGGTGACCATCTGGCCATCCTTCATCAGCTGTTTGATCACTTCCGTCGCCTTCACAGCCATCTTGCGGGCGAGATCCGCGACCGAAATGGTCTCCGGAACTTCCACCTCGCGCACGATCGGTTCATTCGACTGATTCTGCGAGGAGTTGCCGCCATGATGACGGTCCTGACGACGGCCGCGGCCGCTGCGCCAGGAGGATCCATCATCATCCATGCCGCGGGTCTTGATCTGACGATGACGGCCTTCGTCATCGCGGTGTTCGCCGGCCTTGCGGGTCTTCTTCGCGGGGCGGGCGGAGGCACCGCCACCGGAAGCCTTCGGAGCGGCGGCCGGACGCAGATGAGCCGGGCGCTTCTGCTCGGTCTTCTTGGCGGCGG